>Ga0268257_1000146_pt1 | contig 130028 bp, 130 predicted proteins | sample AgamicAtPrz_FD_200249 | JGI IMG/M metagenome (GOLD analysis project Ga0268257, IMG submission 200249) | Agave microbial communities from Guanajuato, Mexico - At.P.rz (v2) (version 3) | ecosystem: Host-associated > Plants > Phyllosphere > Phylloplane/Leaf | place: Guanajuato, Mexico | collected... | reverse complement strand
CTGACACCATCTCTGGGGCGCAGCGCAGGCTGGAAGGCGATGTTCGAGGATCAGGTGCAAAGACAGAAGCTGGATCTGCCGTTGGCCTGGCGCCAGACCGACCGATCCGAGCTGGCCGAAGGTCTGTATATCAAGGTCGAGGAAAACGGCCAGACCGTGGAGCGCTACAAGTTCGTGCGCTCCGACTTCGTGCAGGTGATCCTGGAGTCGGGCTCGCACCACAGCGAGCGGCCCATTGTCGCCAACGGTCTGCGCACAGGCGTCGATATCTTTGCCAACAAGATTCAAAAAAGCTGGTGAGGCTTGTCCAACAAGCGTTGATAGCTATCAAAACCGTGGTTTTCATGAGGAGGCTGCGGTGAAAGGAGAATTTATGTGGAGCTGGAAACAGATCGCGGCCCTGGTGCCGCATTCCGCTCGCCATGCGGTGGACTGGGCGGCCTGCCTGGAGGCTTTTCCGCAACTGGAGCTGGCCAAGACCACGCCGCAAGACCCGATCTACCATGCAGAAGGCGATGTCTGGACGCATACGCAGATGGTGGTGACCGAGCTGCTGCAGGACAGCGACTATGCAGGGCTCACCAACGAGGAGCGCGAGACGGTCTTTCTGGCCGCGCTGCTGCACGATGTCGCCAAGTGCTCGACCACGCAGATAGCCGACGACGGCCGCATCTCGCAGCCTGGCCATTCGCGTCGGGGTGCACTCGATGCGCGGCTCATGCTCTGGGAGGCTGGCGCGCCCGTGGCCCGGCGCGAGGCGGTCTGCCGCCTGATTGCAGTGCATCAGGTGCCGTTCTTCGCCTTTGCCGATTCGCGCCGAGGCGTCTCGCCCGAGTTCATGGTCAGAGAGCTGTCCTGGCAGGTCGATCTGCATTTGCTGGTGCTGCTGGCCCGTGCCGATATTCGCGGCCGCATCTGCCCCGATGTGGGCAATGTGCTGGTGAATATCGAGCTGTTCAGGGAGCTTGCGTTGGAAGAGGGCTGTTTGCGCAAGCCGCGCAGCTTTGCTTCGGCCGAGACGGCAGTGCGCTATTTCCGCGGTGCCGAGTTGCACCCGGACTACGCCTTGCACGAAGAGCCGGGCTCGCGCGTCATCGTCATGTGCGGTCTGCCTGCATCGGGCAAGAACCACTGGGTGGCCCAGCATCATGAGGGCCTGCCCGTGGTGTCGTTTGACGATGCGCGCACCGAACTGGGTCTGCGCCACGGCGAGAACGAGGGCGCTGCGGCCCATCATGCGGTGGACAAGGCCAAGAGCCTGCTGCGCGCCAAGGCCGCTTTTGTCTGGAATGCCACGCATCTGTCCAGGCAGATGCGCGGCAAGACGCTGGACCTGTGCCTGGCCTATGGCGCGCAGGTGGAGCTGGTGCATCTGGAGGCAAGCAGGTCCACCTTGCTGGCGCGCAACAGCAAGCGCGACACCACGCTCGGCAATGCCGCATTGCTGGGCATGTTGCACCGATGGGAGGTACCCTTGCCGACCGAGGCGCATGGGCTGCAACTGCTGGTCAACGAGTAGTCCGCGCAAAAACGAAAAGGAAAAAGGGCCTGGAAGTTTCCAGGCCCTTTTTTTGGGGATCGCAATGCCGTGCTCAAGGCTGCTGCATGGCTTGCGGGTAGCCTTGGGGGTTGAAGCGTGTCACCAGCAGACAGACCAGCGCGGCGACGCCGGCCTGATAAAGCCAGCCCGTCATCCAGCTGTCGCTGATCTGGTGCAGCTGTGCCATGACCAGAGGGGCCAGTGCGGCGAGGATGAAGCCGCCGCCCTGCATCAGCGAGTTGAGGGCACCGGCCTGTGTGGGCGATGGCAGATGGTCCAGCGCCACCAGCATGAAGAGCGAAAAGCAGCCGCCCAGACCCAGACCCAGCACGATGGCATTGAGTGTGGGCATGGCATCGGGCCAGAGCCCGAGGCCGGCAAAGCCGATGATCTGCAGCAGCAAGGCCAGCATGAGCCAGCAGCGACGGTCCAGGCTGCGGCGCGCGAGAGCGGGCATGGCCAGCGCCGATGCGGCCTGCGCAATCGACAAGATGGCCAGCAGCGAGCCGCTTTGCGTGGCCGTCCAGCCATGGGTTTGATAGAACGGAGCGAGCCAGGCGACGGTGGAGCCATAACCGCCGTTCATCAGGCCGAAGCTGATCAGCAGCAGCCAGGTGCGGCCACGGCGCAGCAGCCAGCCGGTGTCGCTATCGGCTTGTACCAGCGGCACGGAGGGCGCAGGGGCAACGGGCTCGTGCATCAGCGTCAGCGCATGCCAGGCCAGCGGCAATGCCAGCAGCACTGGGATGGCCCAGATGGCCAGCGAAGCCTGCCAGCTCAGACCCAGTTGCATGGCCACGGGCGAGAGCTGGGCGCTGAGTGCGCCGCCGCCCATGAGTGCGGCCGAGTACAGGCCCATCATGGGTGCCACGTTGTGGGGAGACTGGCGCTTGATCAGCCCCGGCAGAATGCTTTGTGCCAGCGCCACGCCCGCGCCGCACAGGCCTGCCGTGACGATCAGCAGACTGCCGGTGGCGGCGCCAGCAGGCGTCAGGCGCAGGGCGCAGCCCAGCGCAATCAGTAGCAGCGAGGCGCAGATGGCGGCGCGCGCGCCCCAGCGTCGCAATGCCGTGGGAGCGAGCCAGCCACCAATGCCCATCAGCGCCATGGGCAGCAGCGTGAGCCAGGAAAAGCTGCGCAAATCCATGCCCGTGGCCTGCTGTATGGTCGGTGCCAAGGGACCCGGAGCCGTCAGAAAGGGACGCAGATTGATGGTGACCAGTATCACCACGGCCAGCCACAGCAATGGCGGCACGCGATGTGTTCGGGAAGATGTCGATGTCATGAAGCTCGGGGCTGGCTGCGCTGCGGCGCGCCGGTGTGCGCGCCGCTCGTCCTGGGCAGCCCGGTTTGTTGTTATGGTTTTGGCGGCAACGAGGATCAGGCGGCGGGCCAGGCCTCGTCCCCATAGAGCTGGGCCGCGCGGATGCCGGTGTCGATGCGGGTGATGGGCAGCGGCTGCGGCGTCAGCGACAGGCGCAGGCGCTGGTAGCTGCTCTCGCTGGACAGGCCATAGGGCGCGGCGTCTTGGTTGTCGAAGGCGAAGAACACCTGCTCGGCACCATTCATGACCAGGGCTGCCAGGCACATGGGGCAGGGGTGGCCGCTGGCATAGATGGACAGGCCTGCCAGGCTGGGATTGGCGCGTTTTTGCGTGCCCGCGCGTATGGCCTGCATTTCGGCATGGGTGCTGGGGTCGTGGCTGGCAATGATTTCGTTGACACCGGTGGCAATGACTTCATTTCCCTGGGCGAGCACGGCGCCGAACGGGCGGCCGCCCTTGAGGCGGTTGGCATGGGCCAGGTCCACGGCCAGGCGCATCAGTTGTTGTGGGGTGGCGGAAGTTGGGCTCATGACTAGAAGGATATGGCGGCGAGCGCCGGATGCTTGATGCATCGGCGTCGAGGTATTGTGTTTGAAAGGGGCGGGCGGCGCCCGGCGCCGTGCAGCGTACACCTGCACGGCCATGCCGCTACCCGCCCTCAGAGCAAAGCTTATTTGCTCTGAGGACGTTGGCGGCCGATTAGTTCCGCCCAGGCCGAGCAGGCGAGCTCGACCTGCTGGCGTGCCGCCGGGCTGGCAGCCAGCATTCGCGCAAAGCCGTGAACCATGGCCGGCGCGCGCAAAAGCTGCAGCGGTGCGCCCAGGGCCTGGGCTCCATGGGCAAAGGCTTCGGCCTCGTCGCGCAGAATATCGTGGCTGGCCGTCATCAAAAGCGTAGGCGGCAGATGGGCGATGGCTGCGCTGCAGCAGCCCGGCGTCAGCCATTGCGCGGCCTGGCCCTCGGGCTTGCCCAGTTCCTGCCAGTAGCGCTGCATGGCGGCTGGCGTGAGCCCGAAGCCCGTGGCAAAGTGGCACATGCTGTCATTGTCCTGATCGGGCTCAAGCGGCGGGTAGAGCAGCAGCAGGCCTGCGATGCGGGATGCATCGGTGGGTTGCTGAATCTGGCGTACGGCCGCTGCCAGCGCCAGATGGGCGCCAGCGCTATCGCCTCCGAGCAGGACCTGCCCAGCTGCAAAAGGCAGCAGTCCGCGCATATCGCTCAGCCACTGCAGCACGGCCATCACATCGTCCAGCGGCGCGGGAAAGCGGCTCTCCGGCGTGCGGCGGTAATGTACGGACAGCACCACATGGCCGGTGAACTGGGCCAGATGCTCGCACAGGTCGTCATGGGTGTTGAGATCGCCCACCATCCAGCCGCCGCCATGCAGCCAGACCAGCGTCCGGCCGCTGCCCGCACCTTGCTTGCGATAGCTGCGCACGCAGATCTCGCGGCCCTCGGCCGCCACGAAATGCTCGGCCCTGGAAATACCGGGCAGGGCCGAGCGAATCAGCCCGGCCTGCAGCTCGCTGAGCAGACGCCGGCGTTGCACATAGTCGAGCTGCGGGGTCGGCGTCTCCGCATCGAGCCGGGCAAAGCGCTGCAGCGTGCGTGCCAGAGCCGGGTCCACGGGCTGCAGAGACAGGCTGCGGCCCTGATCTGTGCCCTCGCTCATGGCTGCTGGTCCGCAGCCAGTGCAGGAGCGCGATAGACCATGACCTTGAGGCTGCGCTCCTCGTCCACATCGGCAAATACGGCCGGGTTGGCCAGGCGCTCGACGAACTGCAGCTCGGGTGCGATTTCCGCCATCTGCTCGCGCAGAAAGTCGGTGCCGAGTTCGGGGGCGTTCAGGCACAGCAGGACCTGGCCGCCCGGCACCAGCAGATCGGGCAGGCGGCGCATCAGGCGCGCATAGTCCTTGGTGGCGATGAAGCTGCCTTTCTGGTAGCTGGGCGGGTCCACGACGATCAGGTCGTACGGTCCGCTGCGGTTGATCTTGCCCCAGCTGCTGAAAATATCGTGGGCGGCGAAGCTGGCGCCGGCCTTGACGCCGTTGAGCTGATGGTTGTGCTGACCCGTGGCCAGAGCGCCTTTGCTCATGTCCATATTGAGAACCTGGCCCGCGCCGGCCAGCTTGGCCACGACCGAGAACGCGCAGGTATAGGCAAACAGATTGAGCACCTTCATGCGCGCGGGCCGCTCATGGGCCAGCACCTGCCGGCGCACCCAGTCGCGGCCGGCGGCCATGTCGAGGAACAGGCCGTGGTTCTGCCCGCGTGCGATATGGATCAGATAGCGGGCGCCGTTCTCTGTGACCACATGCGGCTCGGGCAGCTCGCCGGCCATGACGCGGGTTTCGACCTTGCCGCCGCTTTCGCGGGTCTGGAAGGCCCAGGTCAGAGGCAGTCCGGCCGGGGCGATCTGCTGCCAGCGCTGCTCCAGCGCCTGACCGATCTGGCTCAGCTGGGCTTCCTCCATGGGGGCAAAGCTGGTCAGCACGATGACGGGCGCAAAAGCATCCAGCGAGATCTGCTCGCAGCCCGGATACCGCCCGCCGCGGCCATGAAAGATGCGCTGGGCATCAGTGGGGAAGGGCATCTGGGCAATGGCGGCTAGCAGGGCTTGCATGGAAAGAGAACAGTCACACGGTCAAACAAGCCGCCAGTGTAGGCATTGCAGCGAGCTCCGGTGGCCAGGGCGGCACATGTCCCTTGCAATGGTTGGCGGCCCGGGCCGGCGCTGACGGCCTCGGGACTCGCGCCGCCCGCGCCCGTTCACTCAGTGGTAGATGCGCCGCACATCGAAAAAACAGCTTTCGGTGCCGCCAATGCCTTGCAGGCCGGCTTCGGCAGCGGCGCGGGCGGCTTTCATCCAGCGCTGGAAGGTGAGCTTGGCGTCGTCGGTGATTTCTTCGGGGGGGGTGTCTTCCAGGCCTTGCACCAGCGACAGGGCTTCGCCGACCTGTTCCTCTCCGCCGAGCTGGCGGGCCAGCACGCGAGCATAGCGTGCCTCGGCCTGCTGGCGTTTGTCCTCGGGCAGCTCGGGGTAGTCGCAAAGAGAGACGGTGAAATGGGCTTCTTGCATGTCCGTATATCCACAGTGTTTTAACTGTTTAAATATACAGTAATTAACTGTTTTTGCATCCAGTCTTTCTGGAAATTTTTGCAAAAACAAATGGACTGCGTTTTGTAGACTGTGGCAATGAATCCTGCTGCTTCATTGCCCTTGCCAGGGCATGCCCTGTTTGTCACGCGCATCGGTGCCTGTGGTCTGGCCTGGAATGCCGCTGCCATCTGCGCCGTGCAACTGCCCGAGGCCAGCTGGGGCGAGACCCGGGAGCGCATGCTGCTGGGTCTGTCCAAACGCCATGCGCTGCAGCCGCAGCGCGGGCCTGCGGCATATGATGCCGTGACCTCCATCTCCGCTGTTCCGGGCTTTGCCGTGCAGGCCATGGCCGGGGTGCAGTGTCTGCTGGCCGGAGTGAATGCGCAGATCGAACCGTGCTGGGCGCAGCCCAGCGCAGAGGCCGTGGCTGCCGGCGTGCTGGGAGATATGCGGCAGGACAGAGTGCAAGGCCCGGTTGGTGTTCTGCCTGACCTGCAGGAGATTGCACTCGACGAGTTCGCCGTGCCTGCATTTCACAGCCAGGTCTATGCCTTCACGCGCGCACTGGCGCCAGGGCGGACCAGCACTTATGGCGAAGTTGCCGCAGCGCTGGGCGAGCCCGGTGCAGCGCGCGCCGTGGGCCAAGCGTTGGGAGCCAATCCGTTTGCGCCGATTGTTCCCTGCCATCGCGTGCTGGCCGCAGGGCGGGCACCGGGAGGCTTCTCGGGCGGTCAGGGCGCTTTGACCAAGCTGCGCATGCTGGAGATCGAAGGCGGGGCCTGGGGCGGCACGCAGTCGCTGTTTGCCGATTGATGCCGATTGAAGGCGCCGGATGCGCTTTGCCTGGCTGCTGCCGGCAGACCCTGCAAGCCGCGCCAGCGCGGGCTCTGCCACCTGCGGGACAGCGCCGACACGCAGGTGACAACACCGGGCCTGAGGCGCCCGCACAATTCATGCAGCTTTTGACGGGCAGGCCTTGCAAGGCACTGCGCACCCGGTTTGAACCTTGAAAACAAACAGGAGACATGAGAATGACACGTACGGTGCAGCAACTTTTCGACCTCTCGGGCAAGACGGCCCTGGTGACCGGCGGCTCGCGTGGCCTGGGTCTGCAGATGGCGCACGCGCTGGGCGAGGCCGGCGCGAAGATTCTGCTGAGCTCGCGCAAGGCCAAGGATCTGGAAGAGGCCGCAGCCGAACTCAAGGCCGTGGGCATAGAGGCCGACTGGATTGCTGCCGACTGCTCGGACGAGGCCGATATCACGCGCCTGGCCAAGGAGGCCGTGCAGCGTCTCGGCCATGTGGACATTCTGATCAACAATGCCGGAGCCAGCTGGGGCGCTCCTGCCGAGGACCACCCGACAGCGGCCTGGGACAAGGTGATGAACCTGAATGTGCGCGGCTATTTTCTGCTGAGCCAGCAGATCGCCCGCCTGTCCATGCTGGAGCGCAAGAGCGGCCGCATCATCAATCTGGCCTCGATCGCCGGCCTGGGCGGCAATCCCACGGGCATGAAGACCATTGCCTACAACACCTCCAAGGGCGCAGTCATCAATTTCACGCGCGCGCTGGCCGGCGAGTGGGGCGAGCACGGCATCACCGTCAACGCCATCTGCCCGGGCTTTTTCAAGACCAAGATGGCAGCCGTGCTGATCGAGACATTGGGCGAGGACGAAATGCGCTCCCATGCGCCGCTGCGCCGCCTGGGCGACGATGAGGATCTCAAGGGCCTGACGCTGCTCTATGCCAGCGATGCCGGCAAGCACATCACCGGCCAGTGGATGGCCGTGGATGGCGGCGTGAGCGCTCTGGTCGGTGGTTGATAGTGGCGGATGAAGGGTGAGTCATGTTTTTTGTGCGGCGCAGCATTCTGAGGCTGTCCGCCGCGCTTACATTCACGGTTCAGCTGCTGCGGTCTGCGGCGCATCACTCTTCTGAAAGGTTTCGCGGTGTTGTCATTTGGTCCTGAAATTCCCTTTGTGCATGAGCTGGGCTTCACCCTCCACAAGATGGAGAACGGTGAGTCCGAGTTGCACTTCACACCGCGTCCCGAACATCTGAATTCCTTTGGCATCACCCATGGCGGAGCTTCGATGACGCTGATGGATGTGACCATGGCCGTGGCTGCGCGCAGCGTGGATTTCGATCTGGGCGTGGTCACCATCGAGATGAAAACATCGTTCATGCAGGCGGCCAATGGCCCGCTGGTGGGCAAGGGCGTGCTGCTGCATCGCACCGGCACCATGGCTTTTACCGAAGGCCGTATCTATGACGCGCAGGGTCGACTCTGTGTACATGCCACGGGCACTTTCAAGTACATGAAGCGCAGGCCTGCGGCCGAAGGCGGATTGCAAGCCCTGCCCACGGATTGAGTACGGATCGGTCGCTCTTTTTTATGAGCGGCCAGCGCTTTACCTATCGTTGTTTTGTGTGTTATCAGCTCCAAGTGCGAGGCATGTAAAGCGCTTGAAGCTATGAAATCTGAAGTTCAAACAGGAGACGAAACATGACGGTCAATCAGCAAATCCTTCTGGACAACCGCCCCCAGGGCGAGGCGGTGGAGAGCAATTTCAAGCTGGTGCAGTCGCCGCTGCCCACGGTGGGCGAGGGCCAGGTGCTGGTGCGCCACCACTATCTGAGCCTGGACCCCTATATGCGCGGCCGCATGAACGACTCCAAGAGCTATGCCCAGCCCCAGCCGCTGGGCGAGGTCATGCAGGGCGGCACGGTAGGCGAGATTGTCGAGAGCCGCCACCCCAAGTTCAAGGCCGGCGACAAGGTGGTCGGCATGGGCGGCTGGCAGGAATACTCGCTGCTCGACCCCAGCGTGCCCGGTGCGCTGCGCAAGGTCGACACCACCCATGTGCCGCTGTCCTACTATCTGGGCGCTGTGGGCATGCCGGGCGTGACGGCCTGGTATGGTCTGGTCAAGATCATCAACCCCAAGGCCGGTGAAACCATGGTCGTCAGCGCTGCCACCGGTGCCGTGGGCAGCGCCTTTGTGGCGCTGGCCAAGGCGCGTGGCTGCCGCGTGGTGGGCATTGCGGGCGGCGCCGAGAAATGCCGCTACGCCGTGCATGAGCTGGGCTTTGATGCCTGCATCGATTACCGCGAGCACCCCGATGTCAAGACCATGGCCAAGGCCTTGAAGGATGCCTGCCCCAACGGCATCGACGGCTATTTCGAGAACGTGGGCGGCTATATCTTCGACGCCGTGCTGCTGCGCACCAATGCCTTTGCGCGTGTGGCCCTGTGCGGAATGATTGCCGGCTATGACGGCCAGCCCCTGCCGCTGGCCAATCCGGCGTTGCTGCTGGTCAACCGCATCAAGCTCGAAGGCTTTATCGTCAGCGAGCACATGGAAGTCTGGGGCGAGGCCCTGACCGAGCTGGGCGGCCTGGTGGCAGCCGGCAAGCTCAAGCCGCGCGAGACGATTTCCCAAGGTCTGGCCTCGGCACCCGGCGCGTTCCTGGGCCTGCTCAAGGGCAAGAACTTCGGCAAGCAGCTGGTGAAGCTGATTTAACCCACTGCGGCTGAAAAAAATCACCCCCTGAGGCGCTTTGCCTGGGCGGCCCCGCGCCTTCCCCCTCTCTCGCTTCGCGGGAGGGGGACGATGCCTTCGCCGGGGCGGCCCCGCAGCGAGGCGGCTCTTGCTTGGCATCTCTAATCTGGAGTGCGCCAGTTGCAGGCGCTATTCCCATATAAAAAATATCCGGAGACAAGAATGATCACGAATTTCGCGGGAAAGACGGCGGTTCTGACAGGTGCGGGCTCGGGCTTCGGGCTGGAGTGCGCGCGAATCGGAGCCGCCAGAGGCATGAATCTGGTGCTGGTCGATGTGCAGCAGGAGGCACTGGACAAGGCCGAGGCCGAGCTCAAGGCTGCGGGTGCCAAGGTGCTGGCGCGCAGGGTCGATGTCTCGGATGCGGCGCAGATGGAGCGACTGGCCGCCGAAGTCAAGGAGACCTTTGGTGCGCCGCACTTTGTCTTCAACAACGCGGGCGTCGGCGCGGGCGGCCTGGTCTGGGAAAACACCGTTGCCGACTGGCAATGGGTGCTGGGCGTCAATGTCTGGGGCGTAATCCATGGCGTGCGCCTGTTCACGCCCATGATGCTGGAGGCCGCCAAGGCCGATCCCGCCTATGAAGGCCATATCGTCAATACCGCCAGCATGGCGGGTCTGCTGGCGCCGCCGAACATGGGCATCTACAACGTCAGCAAGCACGCGGTGGTGTCGCTGACCGAGACGCTGTACCAGGACCTGGCCCTGGTCTCGGACCAGGTCAGTGCCAGTCTGCTCTGCCCCTTCTTCGTGCCCACGGGCATAGGCCATAGCGAGCGCAACCGTCCCCAGGGCCTGGAGGCGCAGCCTTTGACGGCCAGCCAGAAGATCGGCCAGGCCATGACCGACAAGGCCGTGGGCTCGGGCAAGGTCACGGCGACCGAGGTGGCGCAGAAGGTGTTCGATGCCATGGCCTCGGGTCAGTTCTATATCTACAGCCATCCGCAGGCCCTGGGTTCGGTGCAGGTGCGCCTGGAAGATGTGGTTCAGGGCCGCAACCCCACGGATCCGTTTGCGCACAAGCCCGAACTGGGCGAGAGCCTCAAGGCAGCACTGCGCGCCGGCTAAGCGTGCGGGAGTTGAAAAAGCCTTGCCAAAGCGGCAAGGCTTTTTTCATGGTGTGGCCGAAGTCTGGGGGCCGAGCTCGGCCTCGGTGGCAGGGCGTACCAGGCGCAGCAGCAAGGCATTGCCTTTGCCCATATCGGGCACGGCCTGCAGTGTCTCGGTGTTGACCGCCCAGGCCTGCTGGGTCGAGAGGCCGGAGAGGCTGCTGGATTTGTCCACCTGGGCGTAGTTGTAGGTGTTCAGGCGCTGGGCATTTACGGCGGCCGTGCCCGTCCAGTGCCAGTCGCGTGGCGCATTGGGAAAGAGTTCCGGGTTCAGGCCCTGGGGTTTGCTGCTGCGGTCCAGCAGGCGCTTGAGTTCATTGACGCGCGGCAGGCGCCAGCGCAGGTTTTCGGCCTTGCTGCGTTCTGCGGCATGGGTTACGGCCTGCTTGTAGCTGAAGACCTCGGCCTGACCGCCGCAGGCCTTGCCATTCCAGCTCATGCCCTCGGCGCAGCGCGGCCAGGCCAGCCTGGCGCGCGTGTCTATCACCATGCTGGCATCGGGCGAGAGCTGAAAGGCCGGGGCAGCAGGCGCGGGCTGTGCGCCGGCCGGCTGAGACGCCAGACATAGCGCAGCGAGTGTGGTCAGGAGTGAAAAGGGCAGACGTGGGAAGGAGCTTGCAGCAGTCACGGCGAGAGCAGGGAATGGTGGTTGAGCCCATTGTGCTGGTTGTCCATGCGGTCATGGCCTGGATGACCGGGTCTAAAGCCTTGTAATTGAGGGCTTAGGCACAGGCGCTGCCCGGCGGACTGGCGTGAGCCTGCAAGGTCATGCAGGAAACCGGCAGCTGTTCAGCACATAAATCAAGTTACCACGACAATCACACCCCTATGCAAGCTTCTGTTTCCCTGCGTCTGGTTCTGATCCTGGGCCTGTTGTCGGCCATCGGGCCTTTCGCCATCGATATGTATCTGCCGGCCTTGCCCCAGATCGGCGCCAGCCTGGATGCCCAGGTCGGGGCCGTGCAAGCCAGTCTGACCGCGTTCTTTCTCTCCATTGGTGTGGGCCAGCTGCTCTATGGGCCGGTCTCCGACATGCTGGGCCGCAAGCCGCCGCTGTACTTTGGTCTGACGGTCTTTGCCGCAGCCAGCGTGGGATGTGCGCTGGCTCCGAATATCGAGACCCTGGTGGCGTTTCGCTTTGTGCAGGGCCTGGGCGCTGCGGCCTGCATGGCCGTGCCGCGTGCCGTGGTGCGTGATCTGCATACCGGGCATGCTGCCGCGCGCATGATGTCGCTGCTGATGCTGGTGTTCAGCGTCTCGCCGATTCTGGCGCCGCTGGCCGGCAGCGGCGTGATCGCCCTGGCCGGCTGGCGTGCCGTGTTCTGGGTGGTGGCGGCCGCAGCCGTGCTGGGCCTGGTTGCCACGTGGCGCGGCGTGGAAGAGACCCGCACGGCCGCGGCGCGGCTGGACAGCAGCCTTGGCGGTGCGCTCAAGGCCTATCTGGTCCTGTTGCGTGACTGGCACTACCTGGGCCTGGTGTTCATCGGCGGCTGCGCCATGGCGGGCTTTTTCGTCTACCTGGCGGGCTCGCCCTTTGTGCTCATCAACTACTACGGTCTCTCGTCCACCCAGTACAGCATGGCGTTCGCGCTGAACTCCATCGCCTTTATCGGCGCGGCGCAGCTGACGGGGCGGCTGGGCCAGCGCTTTGGCCTGGTCAATGTGGTCAAGGCTGCGGCTTCTGCTTCGGGCCTGACCATGGCCGCATTGCTGATCTATTACCTGCTGGGCGGTGAGAAGCTGGCGGTGCTGATCGTGCTGTACTTCATTGCCAGCGCCTTCATGGGCCTGGTGATTCCCACGACCTCGGTGCTGGCCCTGGAAGAGCATGGCGAGATTGCGGGCACGGCCTCTGCCTTGCTGGGAACGCTGCAGATGCTGAGCGGCGCGGCCGCCATGCAGATCGTGGGGCATTTTTCCAACGGCAAGCCTTTGCCCATGGTGGTGGGCATGGCGACAGGGGCACTGGTGGGTGTGGCGCTGACCTGGATCACGCTGGGCCGTGTGCACCGGGTCGCCCATGACTGAGAGCACTGCTCAAGCTTCCCCTGCCTACGATGGCCTGCCTGACGGTGCGCGTGGCCGCGCCATGCTGGTCATCATTCTGGGACTGACGCTGTCGGTGCTGGACAGCAGCATCGTCAATCTGGCCTTGCCCGCCATTGCACGCGAGCTGCAGGCCAGCTCGGCCCTGACGCTATGGGTGGTCAACGCCTATCAGCTCGCCGGCCTGGTGCTGCTGCTGCCGCTGGCAGCCCTGGGCGAGCGCCTGGGTTATCGGCGCATCTATCTGCTGGGCATGACGGTGTTTGTCATTGCCTCGGTGGCGGCCACGCTGGCCAGCTCGCTGAGCACGTTGATTGCAGCGCGCGTGTTTCAAGGCATGGGTGCGGCGGGCATCATGAGCGTGAATGCAGCGCTGGTGCGCTTGACCTATCCGCGCGCCATGCTGGGGCGCGGCATGGCCATCAACTCGCTGGTGGTGGCGACCTCGTCCATGGCCGGGCCTTCGGTGGCGGCTGCCATCCTGTCGGTTGCCAGCTGGCCCTGGCTGTTTGCCATCAATGTGCCGCTGGGCTTGATGACCTTGTGGATGGGGCGCAAGGCGCTGCCAGCCAACCCCGTGGTGCGCAAGGATGGCGAGCCGATAGCGGCGCTTGACGTTTTGCTCAATATTCTGATGTTCACCCTGCTTTTTCTGGGCGGTGAGCAACTGGGCGTGCGCATGGGGCAGGATCAGGGCGCTGCGGGCAGCCCGCTGATGCCTTCGGGCTGGTGGCTGCTGGGCGCCGGGCTGGTGGTCGGCTACGTCTATCTGCGCCGTCAGTGGCACAAGGCGGCTCCCTTATTTCCGGTCGATCTGATGCGCATTCCCGTGTTCCGGCTGTCGATGTGCGGCTCGGTCTCGGCCTTCTGCGCGCAGATGCTGTCCTATCTGGCCCTGCCGTTCCTGCTGCTGGAGGCGCGCGGTCTGTCACCCATGGAGGCAGGCATGCTGATCACGGCCTGGCCGCTGGCCACCGTGCTGACGGCGCCGGTGGCCGGGCGTCTGATCGGCAAGTATCCCGACGGGCTGCTGGGCGGCATCGGCATGGCCATGTTTGCCTGCGGGCTGTGGCTGCTGGCGGCCATGCCGGTCGATGTGGCGCACTGGGACATGGTCTGGCGCATGCTGCTGGCTGGCAGCGGCTTCGCGCTCTACCAGTCGCCCAACAATCACACCATCGTCACCTCGGCTCCCATGTCGCGCAGCGGCGCGGCGGGCGGCATGCTGAGTTCGGCCCGCATGACAGGTCAGACACTGGGAGCCGTGGTGCTGGCCACCATCTTTGCCATCTCGGGCGGGCATGGTGGCAATGCTGAACTGCTGGCGCTGGCTGTGGCCGGCTGTTTTGCAGCGCTGGCCGGAGTTTTCAGCATCTTGCGCGTACGTCCGGGCAAGCAGCAGCATTGATTTGGCAGCAAAAGCGGTTTCTGTCCTGATATAGAGAGCGCAGCCAGTTGCCGATTCCGGGGTTTTGCGGGTTCTGGCTCTAGTCCGTTATGACGAGGAGCCTTGCTGCCAAGGTTTTCTACAGTGGTGTCTCAAGCCAGAGACCGCTGCGACGCCGCATGCCCGCATGACAGGAGAATGGCAAGCGGGTGATTGCCGGCATGTCATTGCGCCTTTGGCTGCTTTACATTTTATTAATATTGTCGGCGCACAATGTTGACAAGTTCTTTAGTTCAGACCGCTCCACGTATGAAGATTGACCAGCCCGCTTCGCTGAGCCCGCGCCGAGAGGCGCATTTTTCTTGCCTTCCCAGAGCAAGCCAGCAAGGTCATCGCCAGCAGCGCTGGACTCTGGCTGTGGGAGCCATGCTGATTGCCGCTGCGCTGGCGGGCTGCTCCAAGCCCGAGGCGGAGCAAAAAGGCCCGCCCAAGTCCGAGCCCAAGGTCGGCGTGGTTACCTTGCAGTCGCAAAGCCAGCAGCTGGATGCCAGCCTGCCGGGGCGCACCCGTGCCTTCATGACGGCCGAAGTGCGTCCCCAGGTCTCGGGCATCATTCAGCAGCGCTTGTTCACCGAAGGTGCTCTGGTCAAACAGGGCCAGCAGCTCTATCAGATCGACGCCGCATCGTTGAAGGCTGCCGAGGCCAGCGCTGCGGCTGCCGTGGCCAAGGCCGAAGCCAGCCAGCGCACGCTGGCTGCAACGGCACGGCGCAATGCCGAGCTGGTCAAGATCGACGCGATCAGCAAACAGGCGTTTGACGAAAGCCAGGCGGCGGCGGCCCAGTCCGCATCGGATGTGGCCGTGGCCAAGGCGAATCTGGAAACCGCACGCATCAATCTCAAGTACAGCCGGATCGAAGCCCCTATCGGCGGCCGCATCGCGCTGTCTGCCGTCACGCCCGGTGCGCTGGTCACGGCCAATCAGGCCACGGCGCTCACCACCATCGTGCGGCTGGACCCCATGTATGTGGACTTCACCCAGTCCAGCACCGATCTGATGCAGCTCAAGCGCGATCTGGATTCCGGCCGCTACCAGAAGGTGGAAGGCAACAAGATTCCCGTGCGCATCCAGCTCGACGACGGCAGCGACTACCCGCATCAGGGCAAGCTGGCCTTTGCAGGCGTGATCGTCAACGACACGACCGGCACGCTGACCTTGCGTGCCGAGGTGCCCAATCCCGACGGCATGCTCATGCCCGGCATGTATGTGAAGGCCTTGCTGCCAACGGCTCTGGCACCCGATGCATTGCTGGTGCCGCAGCAGTCGGTGACCCGCGATCTGACCGGGCGCGCCAATGTCATGGTCGTCAAGGACGGCGATGTGGTCGAAAAGCGCGATGTGGAACTGGACCGCGCCGTGGGCGCTTTCTGGTTGCTCAAGACGGGCCTGAAAGCAGGCGAGCGTGTGATGGTGGATGGCTTTCAGCGCATCAAGCCCGGCGACAAGGTTCAGACCGTGGAGGTGGATCTGAAGGCCAAGGCCGAGCGCAAGAGCCAGCGGGGCGAACCGCCCGTGCAGGCCGCTGCCGATGCACCTGCCAAGAAGTAAGCAAGGCAGGCGACACACATGGCTCAGTTCTTTATCAACCGGCCCATCTTTGCGTGGGTCATCGCCATCATCATCATGCTGGCCGGGGCTTTGTCGATCAAGCTGCTGCCGCTGGAGCAGTACCCCGAGATCGCTCCACCCCGGGTGACCATCGGCGCCCAGTACACGGGTGCTTCGGCCGAGACGGTCGAAAACTCGGTGACGCAGATCATCGAGCAGCAGATCAAGGGCATCGACAACATGCTCTATATGAGCTCGACCAGCAATGCCTCCGGTCAGGCTCGCATCACGCTGACCTTTGCTCCGGGCACCAATGTCGACGTGGCCCAGGTGCAGGTGCAAAACAAGATCCAGGGCGCGGTCAACCGCCTGCCGGACTCCGTGAAGACGCGTGGCGTATTCATCAACAAGGGCGGCCAGGATTTTCTGGTCACCTACAGCTTCTATTCGCCCGATGAAGATGTGACCGCAGTGGACATCGGCGACTACATCAACAGCAATCTGGTGGACATCATCGGTCGCATCGAAGGCGTCGGCGACATCAACGTCTTCGGCACGCCCTATGCCATGCGCATCTGGATGGACCCCGCCAAGATGGAGAAGTACGGGCTGATCCCCTCCGATCTGAGCAGCGCGCTCAACGCGCAGAATGCCCAGGTCTCGGCGGGTCAGCTGGGGGCCTTGCCTGCGGTGCAGAACCAGCAGCTGAACGCCACCATCACGGCGCGCACCAAGCTCAAGACCGTGGAGCAGTTCGAGGGCATCGTGCTCAAGTCTTCGAATGACGGCTCTGTCGTCACCATCAAGGACGTGGCCCGGGTGGAACTGGGGGCCGACAATCTGTCCATCCAGGCCAAGCTCAATGGCATGCCGGGCGCAGGCATGGGCATCATCCTGGCCGATGGTGCCAACGCCATGGCGGTGTCGGATGCAGTGGCGGCCAAGCTGGCCGAGCTCAAGCCCTTCTTTCCCAATCAGATCGACTATTTCGTGAGCTCGGACTCCACGCCCTTCGTGCGGGCCTCGATCAGCGAAGTGGTGCACGCGCTGGGCGAGGCCATGGTGCTGGTGGTGATCGTGATGTTCGTGTTCCTGCAGAACTTCCGCGCCACGCTGATCCCCGCCATTGCCGTGCCGGTGGTGCTGCTGGGCACCTTCGGCGTGCTGTCCGTCGCGGGCTTCTCCATCAATACCCTGACCATGTTTGCCATGGTGCTGGCCATCGGCCTGCTGGTGGACGATGCCATCGTGGTGGTCGAAAACGTGGAGCGGGTGATGCACGAGACGGGCAAGTCTCCCAAGGAGGCGACGCGCCAGTCCATGAAGGAAATCACGCCTGCGCTGGTCGGCATCGGGGTCACGCTGTCGGCGGTGTTTGTGCCCATGGCCTTCTTTGGCGGCTCCACGGGTGTGATCTATCGCCAGTTCTCCATCACCATCGTGGCGGCCATGGCGCTGTCCGTGTTTGTGGCCCTGACGCTGACACCGGCGCTGTGCGCGACGCTTCTCAAGGCACCGGATCGCAGCCATGGCGACGGCCATGAGCGTCCCATACGCTCCGGGGTGCTGGGCATCAACGACCGGTTCTTCCGCTGGTTCAACCGCAATTTCGATGCCGCCGCCAATCGCTACCAAAGCACCGTGGCCTTCAGCCTGGGCCGGGCCAAGCGCATGATGCTGATCTTCCTGGCCGTGCTGGCCGCGGTCTGGCTGCTGATGGCCAAGCTGCCCACTTCCTTTCTGCCCGATGAGGACCAGGGGTTTGTCTACGTCAACGTGAACCTGCCTTCCGGTGCTTCGAATGCCCGTCTTCAGGAAGTGCTGGACGAGGTGCGCGAGTACCTGGCCAAGCAGCCGGATGTAATCAGCTTCAACCAGGTGTCCGGTCTCAACGGCGACCAGAGTTCGGCGCGCGGCTTCATCCGTCTGAAGCCCTGGAGCATGCGTCCGCTGCCTTCTCAATCGGCCGCGGCCATTGCAAACAAGGCGACCAGGGAGCTGGCCAGCATCCGTGATGCACGCGTGCAAGTGGTGCTGCCGCCTGCAGTGCGCGGCCTGGGTTCGAGTTCGGGCTACAACTTCATGATCAAGGACATCAATGGTGTGGGCCATGAAGCACTGCTCGCCGCGCGTGATCAGGTGCTTGGCGAAATGCGCGCCAACAATCTGCTGACTGCCGTGCGCACGACCAATCTGGAAGACGCCAGCGAGCTGCGCGTAGATGTGGATGACCGCAAGGCCGCCGCGCTGGGGCTGGCGTACAGCGACATCAACAGCGTGCTCTCCAGCGCCATGGGTGGCACCTATGTGAACGACTTCTTGAACAATGGTCGCGTCAAGCGTGTCTACATCATGGGCGATGCCCAGTACCGCATGCTGCCCACCGATATCGCCAAATGGACGGTGCGCAACAACAAGGGCGAGATGGTGCCTTTCGGAGCCTTCTCCAAAAGCTACTGGGCCTACGGCTCGCCCCAGCTGCTGCGCTACAACGGCAGCCCGGCCTATGAGTTCGAAGGCCGTGCCGCAGCGGGCATCAGCTCGGGTACCGCCATGGAGACGGTGGAAGATATCTTGAAGAAGCTGCCCAACGGCATTGCTTACGAATGGACGGGCGCTTCTCTGCAGGAGCGCCAGTCCGGTGCGCAGGCGCCCATGCTGTATGCCATCTCGATTCTGTTCGTCTTCCTGTGCCTGGCCGCACTCTATGAAAGCTGGACGGTGCCGCTGTCGGTGATGCTGGCCGTGCCGCTGGGTGTGGTGGGCGCGCTGCTGGCGACCTATACCCGTGGCCTGACCAACGATGTGTATTTCCAGGTCGGTCTGCTCACCACCGTGGGTCTTGCGGCAAAGAACGCGATCCTGATTGTGGAGTTTGCCGTGCAGTTGCAGGAGCAGGGCAAGAAACTGTTCGATGCGACGGTGGAAGCCGTGCGTCTGCGTCTGCGTCCCATCCTGATGACTTCTCTGGCCTTTGGTTTCGGCGTGATCCCGCTGGCCATCGGCACCGGCGCTGGCGCTGGTGGTCGCAATGCCATCGGCACGGCCGTGCTGGGCGGCATGGTGGCATCGACGGTGCTGGGTATCTTCCTCGTGCCGGTGTTCTTCCTGCTGGTGCGCAGCTGGTTCAAGAGCCGCTCGCGCAGCGATGAGGCGGCTGACGTCAACAAGGAGAGCGCGGCATGAGGCGCCCGAGCATGAAATTTTCGACCATGGCGGCCGCCGCAGTGACGGCCTTGCTGGCGGGCTGCAACCTGGCTCCGGCCTATAAAACGCCTGATCTGCCCGTGCCCGAGACTGTCTCCGGCAACGCCGCGCCGGCCCAGGCCAGCGAGGCGGCGCTGCAACAGGCCCAGGCGCTGCAATGGTTGCAGTCGCCGCAGCTGCGCGAGGTGGTGGCGCTGGCGCTGAGCAACAATCGCGATCTACGTGTCGCGCTGGAGAACATCGAGAAGGCCCGGGCCCAGTACGGCATCACCAGAGCCGATCTGCTGCCGGGCATCACGGCCCAGGCACAGAGCAATCGCACGCGCACCGCAGGGGATCTGACGACGGCAGGGCGCTCCAGCATCACCGAGCAATACACGGCCCAGCTGGGTTTCGCCAGCTACGAGCTGGACCTGTGGGGGCGCATCCGCAATCTGAGCGAAGCCTCGTTGCAGCAGTTTTTGCAAAGCCAGGATAACCGGCGCAATGTGCAGATCGGCCTGGTGGCCGATGTCGCCAATGCCTGGCTGACGCTGGCGGCCGATCAGGCGCGCCTGCAGCTGGCCAGGGACACGTTGGACAGCCGCATCAAGGCTTTCGAGCTGACACGGCGCATGCATGAGTTGGGCTCGACCTCCGGCCTGGTGCTGGCCCAGAACCAGACCACGGTCGATACGGCGCGCGGCGATGTGGCCAGCTACACCTCCCAGGTCGACAGGGACCGCAATGCCCTGCAACTGCTGGTGGGGGGCGCGGTGCCCGTGCAACTGCTGCCTACTGCGCAGACCCTGGCGGGCGCGGCAGACACGGCGGCTCTCAAGGCCGTTCCCGTACCCCTGCCATCATCGGTATTGCTCAAACGTCCCGATGTGCAGGCCGCCGAGCGCAATCTGCAGGCCATGAATGCCAATATCGGCGCAGCCAGAGCGGCGCTGTTTCCCAGCATCACGCTCACCGGCAGTGTCGGTACCGGCAGCAACGAGCTGGACCGTTTGTTCGGCAACAACAACAGCACCTGGAGTTTCATCCCTCTGGTCAAGCTGCCGATTTTTGATGGCGGCCGCAACCGCGCCAATGTACAGGTAGCCGAAAGCAATCAGCGCATTGCGCTGAGTCAGTACGAGAAGTCTGTGCAGACTGCCTTCAAGGAGGTGGCGGATGTGCTGGCCGACCGTGCCCAGTGGGGTGAGCGGCTGGACGCCCAGACCAGCATGGTGGCCAATACGCAAAAAGCCTTTGATTTGTCGAAGGCTCGCTTCAAGGCCGGTGTGGATAACTATCTGACGGTGCTGGATGCGCAGCGCAGCCTCTATACCGCGCAGCAGACCCTGATAGGCCTGCGCCTGTCGGAGCAGCTCAACCGCGTGACCTTGTGGAAGGCTCTGGGTGGAGAAGAGGCCGCACAGCAGGGTTGATGGGCGAACTCGCCCGATGAACAAAGCCGCAGTCTTTCGAACTGCGGCTTTGTTTTTGATAGCTTCTCACGCTTTACCAGTAAGCGATTGAGCCGGATTTCATTGAATTTTCAACGCGCCAACACTCAAGGCATCTTGAACAGCAGAGCCACCTGAAGCCGGAACAGGGTTCCGGCATTCATGGGCACTTCGGGATGGATGACGGTGTTGTTCATCATGGCCAGCCACAGCGGCGCAAGCAGCAATTCGGGGTGCTGCACCAGCTCCGGCGCCTTGAGTTCGCCGCGTTTGGCGGCCAGCTGCGCGAGCCGGGTGAAATGCTCGAGCAAGGCATCGTGCACGTAACGACGATACATCTGCGCCAGCAGTGGAAATTCCAGGCCTTCGGCGACGACCAGCCTGGCCGTTGCGGAGCGGCCGCTGCTGTCTATGACTTCCGCCGCGGCTCCCACTGTGCGCAGCAGATACTCGCCCACGGATTCATGCTCGTGCATGGGGCTGGACTGCAAGGCCACGGCGGCCGAGGCGATATGTGTCTGGATCACGGCCTCGAACAGGGCTTCCTTGCTGTCGAAATAGCGAAACAGCGTGACCTTGGACAGTCCTGCGCGCTGTGCAACCGACGCCGTGGTGCCACGCGCATAGCCGTGTTCCAGAAATTCTGCAAACGCAGCCGCCACGATGGAGCGGCGTGTGGCCTGGGTCTTTTGCGGACTGGGGCCGCGTGGCGTGCGCTTGGGGCGTTCGGTGTCTGGTTCAATCATGGACGCAAGAGCTGGTGAAGTCGCAGACTATGCCTGCTGGGAGCGCGCTTCGGGGCAAAGCATGCGCGAGCAATGATGGCACATTTATACAACTCGATTCGAAGGCTCCATTCTTGCCTTTGTATGGAGCCTGTCCTGCCCGGAATGATGCGGGCAAACCCTTGTTTTTCTAAAAAATGCCCAAGGCCAGTCCCGTGGCCAGCGATTGCCCCAATTCTTCGCAGCGCTGCAAATCGGCGGCCGGTATCTGTTTGGGGGCGAGTATGGCCTCCGGCGTCTGGGCATGGGTGCAGATGATGAGCGGTTCTGCCACGGCCTTCAGACGCCAGCCAGTGGCAATGCGTTCCATCTGCCTTGCTGCGTTATGACCGTCGCTGCCGGCGCAGACCAAACTGGCATAGGGGCGGCCCTGTATCCGGTCGAGCACGCCGTAATAGCTTCGATCGAAGAAATCCTTCATCAGACCGCTGATGGCGGCCAGATTCTCCGGCGTGGCAAACAGATAGCCCTGAGCTTGCAGCAGGTCTTGCGGGCCGGCCTGGGAGGCATGCAGCACGCGGACCTCGACGGATTCCTCCTGCCGGGCGCCGGTGCTGGCCGCTTCAACCATCTGGAGCGTGCCGCCAGTCAGTGAGTGGTAGACGATCAGCAGGGTCGTGCGTTGTGACATGGTTGCTTTATTGCCGGTGGACAAACCGCAGGCGCTTGCAGGCGGGAATAACCGGGTACAGCGCTGTGGTTCTGCTTGATTGTTGCTAAAAAGATACGGGCTGTCGTGGTTTGTGATGCGGCCTGAATGGGACTAAGCTCCGACAAATATTGACATTTGTCAATTTTGCGACCTGAGGTTGCTCTTGATTTTGCAGCGCTTTGTAATGGATATACAAGCTTATGCCTATGATTTGATCTAAATCTAGACGCAATCATGCCAAGGCTTTCAGGGTAATCACTTGGTGTGAATGTTCTTTGGATGTAGGTTTGCTCCTACAAACTATGTCGCTCCTCATGTTGGCTCATGGTGCTGCAGCCTTTGCTGCAAGGCGCCACTGCCGGCTGGAGCCGCCTCGCAACTCAGGAATCTTGTGTCTTTTGCATGTCGCAATTCGCAACGCAGCCATTGATGAAAGTGCGTAAACCTTGGTTGGCGCTGCTGGCATTGGGTTTTGGAATTTCCTGTGGCAGTTTGGGGGGCTGGATGCTCCATCAACGCCAGGAGTCGCGCATGCAACAGCGCTTGCAACTCAGTGCCGATATGGCGACGCGAGCTCTGGAGCAACGCCTGGGCAGCTATGACCGTCTGCTCGTCAAGCTCGCCGAGCAAATGGCCAGCAATGCGGATGCGGGCCAGCAGGTGTTTGCCCAGCATGCTCATGCTCTGCTCAGTCAGGATAGTCTGGTGGGGCTGCAGGCCCTGAGTCTGACCCGTGCGCTGACTGCGGAGCAGCACACCGATCTTGCGCGTGATTCACAGGCCTTCGAGGTTTCCTACGTCTGGCCGCTGATAGGCAACGAGGCACTGGCGGGAAGCAACGCGCGTCAGCCGGCGGCGGCATTTCATTCCTTGATGCAGGCGTGGAACTCTCGCCAGATGTCGATGTCGGCTCCATTTCGCTTTCTGCAACTGCCCGATAGTCCCAAGGGCGTGGTGTTGCGGGCTCCGTTGTGGGCTGCAGCAGAGGAGGGCGGCGCCGCCAAATCTTCAGTAAAGCCGCTCGGGACGCTCAATGCCCGGATCCGTCTGGGCGAATTTGCGAGGGGGCTGGTTCCGGCCAACCTCTACCCTCAGGTCGCCTTCAAGCTGGTGGATCTCAGCCCAGCCGACCCATCGCCAAAGGCCGGTGGGGACCACAGGAGACTGACCACGCCGCTGTCGATGCTTGCTGGCGGCTCGGAGATCTTGTTCACTGGCTCGCTGTGGGCGGAGGCGGAAACCCATCCTGAATTTGCCCTGATCAAGCCGCTGGAGCGGCAGATACAGGTGTATGACCGCATCTGGTCGCTGCAGTTCAAGCCAGCGCTCAGCACTCAGAGAAGGTTTGAGAGGTATCTGCCCTGGCTGGTATTGGGCCTGGGTCTGCTGGTGGGGCTGGTGCTGGCAGCCTGGGTCTCGGGCTGGTGGCAAAGCCGCTGGAGCTGGAGCCGGCGCCTCAAGTTCAGTGCTCAGGCAAGGCAGGATAGTGATGCGCGTTTTCATGCCATGTGCGAGCAGGCTGCCATGGGCGTGCTCGAGCTTGATATCGCCACGCGCAGCGTACTCAAGGTCAACCAGCATTTCTGTCAGTTGCTGGGCTATGAGGCCCAGGAGATTCACAGACGCAGCGTGCTGGAGCTGGTCATGCCCGAAGACCAGGCGCACTGTGCGCAACTGCTTGAAGGACTGGACTTGCAGCAGTTCCAGCACAACGCGGGCGAGTTCTGTCTGCGTTCCAGGGAGGGTGCGCCAGTCTGGGTTGAACTCAATGCGTTTCTGACCGGACGTCATGAATCGCGGCGCCTGCAGGTGCTGGTGCAGGACATCGGCGGGCGCAAGCGCCTCGAGCAGATGGAGCGGCTGGGTCATCAGCAGTTGCGCAATCTCATGCAAAGACTTCCGGTGGGTCTGGTCATGGAGGATCTGGATGGGCGCCTGGTCTACTGGAACGAAGAGTTTCTGCGTCTGGCCGGCCATGGGGGCAAGCCCGGCGTATCAACCCAGCAGTGGTGGGAGCGCATGTTCCCCGATGCCGCTGAGCGCGAGCGCGTCATCCAGCGCTGGGAAGTCGCCAAGGCTCAGGCCCGCCGGACGTTGCAGCTGCGCCAATCCGAGCGTGTCGACGATGTGCAGGCCCAGTGGGACGAGCTCGCCACCGAGGCGTCGGCCTGCACGGTGTCTGCGCAGACGTTGATGCTCAGTGGGGTAGACGGTATGCGCCGCCCGGTTGCGGTCAGTGCCGTGTTGCAAGCCGAAGGGTGCTTGATGGTGCTGCAGGATCAGAGCCAGCGCATGGCGGCCGAGCAGGAGGTCCGCCGTCTGGCCTTCTACGACGCCTTGACTGGCCTGCCCAACCGGCGCCTGCTGGCTGATCGGCTGCAACAGGCTCTGGCCGTGGCGCAACGCAAGGCCCATTTTGGCGGTGTGGTGCTGCTGGATATCGACAACTTCAAAGCCTTCAACGAGACCTATGGCCTGGATCAGGGCGATTTGCTGCTGCAGTCGATGAGTCAGCGCATCCGTGGTCTGCTTCCTTCAGGGGCCACGATTGCTCGTCAGGGCGGCGATGATTTTGTGCTGCTGATCGAGGACCTTGGCAGCGATTCCGTGGCGGCAGCCGCCAGGCTGGAGCAGCAGGCCGACCAGTGGCTGAGCCGTTTGCGTGAGCCCATAGAGATCGGTGGCATTCCGCGCTCCATCACCGTCAGCATGGGTCTGAGCCTGTTTGGCGAGCCAGAACTGACGGGTGAAGAAGTGCAGCGCCGCGCTGAAATGGCCATGTACCAGGCCAAGAGCCAGGGGCGCAATGTCAGTTGCTTCTTCGACCCCCAGCTGCAATCGGCGCTGCAGGAGCGTCGTACGCTTGAGCAGGACATGCGTGCCGGTCTGCAGGCCGGTGAATTCGAGCTGTTCTATCAACCCCAGGTGGAGATGGGCAAGGTGATTGGCGCCGAAGGTCTGCTGCGCTGGAAGCATCCTGAAAAAGGCTTTGTCCCTCCTGCGCATTTCATTCCGCTGGCCGAGGAAACAGGCGTCATCCTGCCCCTGGGCGACTGGGTGCTGCAGGCCGCCTGCCAGCAACTGGCGACGTGGGCCAAGCACCCCCGTTATGCGCAACTGGTGCTCTCGGTCAACGTCAGCCCCAAGCAGTTCCATCAGAGCGGATTTGTCGAACAGGTGCTCAAGGCGCTGGCCGAGCATGGAGCCGATGCGCGTCGGCTCAAGCTGGAGCTGACCGAAGGCATGCTGGTCTCCGACGTGGACGACACCATCGCCAAGATGATGCGTCTGAAGTCCTACGGCATCGGATTTTCGCTGGACGATTTTGGTACCGGCTATTCCTCGCTGTCCTATCTGAAACGGCTGCCGCTGGACCAGCTCAAGATCGACCGCAGTTTTGTGCGTGACGTGCTGACCGATCCCAATGACGCGGCTATTGCCCGCACCATCGTGGCTTTGGCCAAGAGCCTGAGTCTGCATGTGATCGCCGAAGGCGTGGAGACCCAGGCGCAGTGTCGTTTTCTCGAAGGCATACGCTGCTATGCCTGGCAGGGCTATCTGATGAGTCCGCCCGTGCCCGTCAGCGAGTTCGAGAGCCTGGTCACCAATGGCAATGTGCCGGGATCTCTGACGCCGGCTCTCAGTCCGGTGTCCATGCGTTGAGGTAGTCCATGCTCTCTACAATGCCCGCATTTCGCTGTGTGAGAGATTGAATTGCCTGAAATCAAGACCCTATTGCTATTTGTTTTGACCGCCGTGGCGGAGATTGTGGGCTGCTACCTGCCCTGGCTCTGGCTCAAGCAGGGCGGCAGCGCCTGGCTGCTGCTGCCCGCTGCGGTCAGCCTGGCCTTGTTTGTCTGGCTGCTGACTTTGCATCCCTCGGCATCGGGTCGTATCTACGCGGCCTACGGCGGCATCTACATCAGCGTGGCGCTTCTGTGGCTGTGGCTGGTGGATGGCATCAAACCCAGCGCCTGGGATATGGCAGGGGTGGCCGTCTGTCTGCTGGGTGCGGGTCTGATTGCTTTTCAGCCGCGCACCTGAGGCGTCCGCTGCTCTCTTACTCGATCAAAATCTGCCCCAATCCCTTGCCGATCCTGCGCAGGCAGCTATGGTTTGCGTGTATGCAGCAATCTTGGCTGACGAGGGGGCAGGCCGCGTTATGATTCCCGTCTGTTGACGGTTGCGAGCAAGAACAGGGCTTTTTCAAGTTTTGCGTTTGTGCAACCGCTTTTGCCGTTTTTCTTTCCCAATCACAAGCCTTTGCTGGCCAGCCTCTAGACCGACACCGACACCGTGCGCCTGAACTCCATCAAGCTCTCCGGCTTCAAATCCTTTGCCGAGCCCACCAATTTCATTCTGCCGGGGCAGATGGTCGGCGTGGTGGGACCCAACGGTTGCGGCAAGTCCAACATCATGGATGCGGTGCGCTGGGTGCTGGGGGAGAGCAAGGCCAGCGAGCTGCGTGGCGAGTCCATGCAGGACGTGATCTTCAACGGCACCACGCATCGCAAGCCGTCCAGCCGTGCCAGTGTGGAGCTGACCTTCGACAACAGCGACCACCGTGCGGGCGGTCAGTGGGGGCAGTTCGGCGAAATCGCCGTCAAGCGCGTGCTCACGCGCGAGGGCAACAGCAGCTACTTCATCAACAACCAGCCCGTGCGTCGTCGCGACGTTCAGGACGTGTTTCTGGGTACGGGTCTGGGGCCGCGTGCCTACGCCATCATCGGTCAGGGCACGATCAGCCGCATCATCGAGTCGCGCCCCGAAGAGCTGCGCCTGTTCCTCGAAGAAGCGGCCGGGGTTTCCAAGTACAAGGAGCGTCGTCGTGAGACGGAAAACCGCCTCTCGGCCACGACCGAGAACCTCACCCGTGTGGAAGACATTCTGCGCGAGCTCAATGCCAATCTGGACAAGCTGGAGAAGCAGGCCGAAGTTGCGGCCAAGTACAACGGCCTGAACGCCCAGGTCACGCTCAAGCAGCATCAGCTGTGGTTCATGAAGCGGGCCGAGGCCGAGGCCGAGCAGGACCGCGTGCGTGTCGAAGGCCTCCAGGTCGTCAACGAGCTCGAAGAGCGCATGGCCGATATCCGCAACAACGAAAGCGGACTCGAGACCCTGCGCCAATCGCACTACGACGCCAGCGATCAGGTCAATCAGGCACAGAGCAAGCTCTACGAAGCCACGGCCGAGGTCGGCAAGCTGGAGGCCGAGATTCGCTATGTGGTCGAAGGCCGCCAGCGCGTGCAGCAGCGCCTGCAGCAACTGGCAGAGCAACTGCTGCTGTGGAGCAGCCGCAGCGAAGAGGCCCAGGGTGAGATCGAGAACATCGAAGGCGCGGGCATGGATGCCGAGGAGCAGGCCGAGATGCTGGCCGCGCAGCTCGAGGAGCAAAGCGGCCGTCTGCCCGACCTGGAGGAAGCCTGGCACAAGGCGCAGAAGGCCGATACCGAGCAGCGCAACTCCGTGGTGCAGGTGCAGCAGCAGATTCAGGTGCTGGCCGCCGAGCAGCGCAGCCTGGACGAGCAGCGTCGCCAGTTCGAAACCCGTTACGAGCGTTTGCGGACCGACCGCAATGCGCTGGAGACGCCGGACGAGGCACGTCTGAACAATTTGCAGGCACAGCTGGCCGAGGCCCAGGAGCTGGCCGAGATGGCGGATGCCGTGCTCAACGAACTGCAGGACAGCGTGCCGCAGCTCGACGAGGACCGGCGCGCGCGCCAGCAGGCATTGAATGCGGAGAACAGCCGGCATGCCGATCTGTCGGCGCGGTTGGAGGCTCTGAAGGCCTTGCAGGAAAAGGTCAAGACCGATGGCAAGCTCCAGCCCTGGCTGGCCAAGCATGGGCTGGACGGCTTGCAGGGTCTGTGGAGCCGCATTGCCATCGAATCGGGCTGGGAAAACGCGCTGGAAGCCGCGCTGCGCGAACGTCTGGGGGCGCTGGAAGTCGGTCGCCTCGACATGGTGCGCGGTTTTCTGGGCTCGGGCGGGCAGGATGCTCCGCCAGCGAGGCTGGCCTTCTTCAGTCAGGCTCAGGCTCCCGGTGTCCCGGCAACTGCACGCTTTGCGCGTCTCAGCGATCTGCTCAAGATCAGCGATGCCGGTCTGCGCACCGTGCTGGTGGACTGGCTGACAGGCTGCTATACCGCGCCCACACTCGACGAGGCCCTGGCCAAGCGCGCCGATCTGCAGGCCGGCGAGACCATCTATGTGCCCACAGGCCATGCGGTGACCGCGCACAGCGTTACTTTCTATGCCCAGGATTCCGAGCAATCGGGTCTGCTGGCACGGGCGCAGGAGATCGAGCATCTCGAGAAGGAAGTCCGCGCCCAGTCACTGATTGCCGATGAGTCGCGCTCGGCTCTGGTGCGCGCCGAAAGCGCTTATGCCGATGCCTCGCAGCGTCTGGTGTCCGCGCGCCGCGAAGCGAGTGAGTCGCAAAGCCGTGCCCATGAGTTGCAGGTCGAAACCCTGCGCCTGTCGCAGCTGGCCGAGCAGGCGCGTGCCCGCAATGCACAGATCACGGCGGATCTGTCCGAAGTCGAAGCCCAGCTCTCCGATATCGAAGAGCGCAAGGTGGCTGCCGAAGCGCGCTTCGAGGAGCTGGACATGCAGTTGGCCGACAGCCAGGAGCGCCATGCCCAGCTGGGCGATCGGGTGCTGGACGCCGAGCGTCGCTTGAACGAGTCGCGCGAGCAGCTGCGCAGCCTGGAGCGTCAGGCCCAGGAAGCAACCTTCTCGCAGCGCACGCTGCACGCGCGTCGCGCGGAGCTGTCTCGCACCATCGAAACCGCCAGCCAGCAAACCAGATCGCTGGCCGATGAGCAGCAGCGCGCCCAGGATGAACTGGCCCGGCTGTCCGATGCGGCAGCGCAGGGCGGTCTGCAGGATGCGCTGGACTTGAAGATGCAGCGTGAAAAGGACGTTGCCGAGCGCCGCAGCGAATATGAGGATCTGACAAACAAGCTTCGCGCCAGCGACGAGCGTCGCCAGAGCCTGGAGAAGGCGCTGGATCCGCTGCGTCAGCGCATCACCGAATTCCAGCTCAAGGAGCAGGCTGCGCGCCTGGGCCTGGAGCAATACAGCAATCTGCTGACCGAGGCCAATGCCGATCTGGCAGCGGTGTCGCAATCCATTGCCGAGGGCAATGTGCGTCTTCACGGTCTGCAAGGCGAGATTGATCGTCTGCACCGGGAAATTCAGGCCCTGGGGGCGGTGAATCTGGCCGCGCTCGACGAGCTGACCCTGGCACGCGAGCGCAAGACCTTCCTCGATGCGCAGATGGACGATCTGACCAAGGCCATGAATACCCTGGAAGAGGCAATCCGCAAGATCGACGCCGAGACGCGGGATCTGCTGACCGGCACCTTCGATATCGTCAATCGTCACTTCGGCCGCATGTTCCCCGAGCTGTTCGGCGGCGGTCAGGCCAAGCTGGTGATTACCGGTGACGAAATCCTCGATGCCGGCGTGCAAGTGATTGCCCAGCCGCCGGGCAAGAAGAACCAGACCATTCATCTGCTCTCGGGTGGCGAAAAGGCCTTGACCGCGATTGCGCTGGTGTTTGCCATCTTCCAGCTCAACCCTGCGCCATTCTGTCTGCTGGACGAAGTGGATGCGCCGCTGGACGATGCGAACACCGAGCGCTATGCCAAGCTGGTTCACAGCATGAGCAAGGGAACCCAGTTCCTGTTCATCAGCCACAACAAGATCGCCATGGAAATGGCGGAGCAGTTGATCGGTGTGACGATGCAGGAGCAGGGCGTTTCACGAATTGTTGCGGTGGACATGGAGTCCGCCCTCTCCATGGCTGAGCTATCCTGAGCCCGGTCATCCTCCTATTGAAGAACCGTTTTCTCACATGAGTAACTTGCAAATCAGTCTGGCCGTCCTGGGTGTGGTGCTGTTGGCGCTGATCGTTGCCTACAACTCCTGGACTGCGCGTCGCAATGCTCCCAAGCGGGCCGAGCCCGAGGAAGAAAGCACAGATCCTCAGCGTCTTGAACCCGGCATGAACACCGTCGGTCATGGCGCGGATCTGACCAAGTACCAGCACGAGCCCGTGCTGGGCGATTTCGGCAACGCCATTCCCGGCACCGAGCCTCTGCAGATGCCGGAGTCCGCGGGTCGCTTTGCCGAAGCCGATGCCGAGCTGGCCCGACTCGTGGCGCGTGAAGCCCATGAAGAGGCACAGCGCCAGGAGGCCCTGGCTGCCGCCCAGCAGAAAGCCGAGCTGGCCGAAGCCGCGCATGCCGGGGCGATGCAAGAGGCGACTGCTCAGCGCACGGATGCCGCCATTGCTGCCGTGACCGAGCAAGCCGCTCAGGCAGTGGAGCCCGTGTTGACGGACGCTCCACTGGCCGTTTCGATTCCTCCTGCCTCGTCCGTGGAGCGCCGCGGCCATCTGGATGCGCTGATCGATGCGATCGCGCCTGTCACGGTGGCGCAGATCGTTCCTGGCGAAGTGGCTCTCCAGGCTCAGCCCAGCACCCGCCGTGCTGGCAACAAGCCTTTTGCCATCGAAGGCATGAATCAGGAAAGCAAGCAGTGGGAGCCGCTGCAGACCGGTCAACGCTATCTGGGTTTTCAGGCCGGGGTGCAACTGGCCAACCGTACCGGTGCACTCAACGAGATCGAGTTCTCGGAGTTCGTCACCAAGGTTCAGCGCTTTGCCGATGCGTTGGGTGCCATGGCCGATGTGCCCAATATGCTCAACGAGGTCTCGCGGGCACGCGAGCTCGATCAGTTCGCCAGCGAGCACGATGCACAGCTGAGCTTTATGCTGCGGGCGCGTCAGGCATCCTGGAGTGCCGGTTATGTGCAGCAGAATGCGCAGCGCCTGGGCTTTGTCATCACGCCCATGCCGGGCCGCATGGTGCTTGCCTCGCCCATTCAGGGCCTGCCGCCCGTGCTGGTGCTGAACTACGACCCCCAGGCCGCCATGGGCGACGATCTGGATCAGTCCGTCGTGCGCGAATTCCTGCTCAGCCTGGACGTGGCCCAGGTGCCGCGCGGGCAGCAGCCGTTTGCACGCCTGCGCCAGGTGGCGGAGCAGCTTTGCCAGACAATGGACGGCGTGCTCTGCGACCAGAATGGCTATCTGCTGCCGGTATCGGCGCTGGACCCGATTCAGCATGACCTGGAGCTGCTCTACGACAAGCTCGACAGCGCAGAGCTGTCGGCCGGCTCGCTTCTCGCGAGAAGGCTTTTCAGCTAAACCAAACAGGGCCAACGATGTTGGCCTTTTTTATCCCAGACCATGAATTTCCAGCGGGCAGAGCATGACCGAGAATTTAGACCTTTTTTCCGCTGAGCCACAGAGCCAGAAAGCGCCGGCCGCTATCAATGCGGGGGTGCCGGAAAGCGTGACGAGCAAGGTGGCTGCATTGCGCGCCCAGCTCCGGCAATGGGCACATGAGTACTACGTGCTGGATGCTCCCACGGTGCCTGATGGCGAATACGACCGTGTCTATCAGCAACTGGAAGCACTCGAAGGCGCTTACCCGGCCCTCGTCACCCCGGACTCGCCCACGCAACGCGTGATCGGTGCAGTGCTGGATGGCCTGACGCCCGTGCGTCATGCCGTGCCCATGCTCAGCATTCAGACCGAGACCGACAACGAGGCCACGGGCGCGATTGCCTTCGACCAGCGCGTGCGCAAGGAGCTGGGGCTGGATGCATCCGCAGCCGCCATCGAGTATGTGGCCGAACCCAAGTTCGACGGTCTGGCCATGAATCTGCGTTATGAAAACGGCCGCCTGGTGCAGGCCACCACGCGCGGCGATGGCGAGGTGGGGGAAGACGTCACCCACAATATCCGTACCATTCGCCAGATCCCGCTGTCCCTGCCCGCAGATCGCAATGTGCCGCCGGTGGTGGAGGTGCGCGGCGAGGTGCATATGGCCAAGGCCGATCTGGAAAAACTCAATGCGCGCCAGCAGGCTGCCGGTGCCAAGACCTTTGCCAACCCGCGCAATGCGGCTGCCGGCTCGGTGCGCCAGCTCGACTCGAATATCGCGGCCCAGCGCCCGCTGTCGTTCTTCGCCTACGGTCTGGGCGAGATCACGCCGCCAGAGCTGGGCGGGCCGGACTTCGGCACGCACTACGCCATGCTGCAGACGCTGAGATCCTGGGGGTTTCCGGTTGCGCCGCAGGTCAGCCTGGCATTGGGTGCTTCCGAGCTGGTCGCGTTTCACCAGCGCATCGGTGCCGAGCGAGCCAATCTGCCTTATGAAATCGACGGCGTGGTCTACAAAGTCAACAGCCTGGCCCTGCAGCGTCAGCTGGGCTTCAAGTCGCGCGAGCCGCGCTGGGCCGTGGCGCACAAATATCCCGCACAGGAGATGCCTACGCTGATGGAAGCCATCGACGTGCAGGTGGGGCGCACGGGCAAGCTCACGCCCGTGGCGCGCCTGGCTCCGGTGCAGGTGGGCGGTGTGGTGGTGACCAATGCCACCTTGTCCAATCTGTTCGACATTCGCAAGAAGGGTGTGCGCGTGGGCGACCAGGTCATAGTGCGCCGTGCGGGCGACGTGATCCCCGAGGTGGTGGGGCGCGTGCCGGGCGAGCGGCCGGTTTACGTGCCCAACTTCCGCATGCCCAGGACCTGCCCCATCTGCGGCAGCGCGGTGGTGCGCGAAAAAGGCGAGGCCAATCACCGTTGCACGGGCGGCCTGTTCTGCGGCGCGCAGCGCAAGGAGGCCATCTTGCACTTTGCGCATCGCCGTGCCATGGATATCGAAGGTCTGGGCGACAAGCTGGTCGATCAGCTCGTGGATGGCCAGGTGGTGCGTGTGTTGCCAGACCTTTACCGACTGGGCCTGAGTTCGCTGGCGGCGCTGGATCGCATGGCCGAGAAGTCGGCCCAGAACGTGCTGGCGGCTCTGGAGAAATCCAAGAGCACCACGCTGCAGCGCTTTCTGTTTGGTCTGGGCATTCGCAATGTGGGCGAGTCCACGGCCAGGGATCTGGCCAAGCATTTCGGCAAGCTCGATGCCATCATGGACGCCAGCGTGGAGGAATTGCTACAGGTCAAGGATGTGGGGCCGGTGGTGGCCGACAGCATTCACACCTTTTTTGCCCAGCCCCATAACCGTGAGGTGGTGGAGCAGTTGCGCGCCTGCGGCGTGCACTGGGAGGAAGGCGAGCCAGTCGAGAAAGCGCCCCAGATTCTGGCTGGACTGACCGTGGTGCTGACCGGCACCTTGCCGACACTGGGCCGCGACGTGGCCAAGGACATGCTGGAAGCGGCGGGTGCCAAGGTCTCGGGTTCGGTCAGCAAAAAAACCAGCTATGTGGTGGCAGGGGCAGAGGCTGGCAGCAAGCTGGCCAAGGCCGAGGAGCTGGGCGTGCCTGTGCTGGACGAGGCAGGGATGCTGGCATTGCTGCGCGGCGAGCAGCCCGGTTGAACCATCTGTGAAAGTGGCAGGGAAGGCCTTATGAACAAATTGCGACGCAAACCCGTGGTGGGCCTGGCCCTGGGCAGCGGCTCTGCGAGAGGCTGGGCGCATTTTGGCGTGTTGCGCGCGCTGCGCGAGGCAGGCGTCAGCCCCGACATCATCTGCGGCACTTCTATTGGTTCGCTGGTTGGTGCAACCTACGCGGCCGGCGAGATGGATGCCTTCGAGAGCTGGGTGCTGGGTCTGGGCAAGCGCAAGGTCTTCGGCTTCATGGACTTCAATCTGGGCGGTGGCCTGCTCAAGGGCGAGAAGATCATCGAGTTCTGGCGCGAGAATTTCGTGCAGGAAACCGTGGAAGAGCTGGGCACGCCGTTCGGCTGCGTGGCCACCGACCTGCAGACGGGAGCCGAAGTCTGGCTGCGCAAGGGCTCGATTGCCGAGGCCGTGCGCGCGTCCATTGCCCTGCCCGGATTGTTCACCCCCGTGATGCGTGAAGGGCGGTTGCTGGTTGACGGCGGCCTGGTCAATCCTGTCCCGGTTTCGCTGGCGCGCGCCATGGGGGCGGATATCGTCATTGCCGTCGATTTGAATGCCGACATCATGCGCCGGCATATGAGGGCTGCGGACATGGGCGAGAACGAGCTCAGGATGCACAGCCGCGAGCTCAAGGTTTCGGCGCTGCATACGGAAGAAGAGGAGCCCCCTCTGCCGCTGGGCCAGATTCCCGAAGCTCTGGCCGCGAACGGTTCGCCACTCGGCTGGACAGGGGCCTGGAAGCGCAGCATGACCAGCGTGAAGACGCTGTCCTCAACCGTCATGCGCAGGGGGCGTAAGGGGGAAGGATTTGATGAGGGTGACGACTCCATGCCCGTGCCCTCGCTGGTCAATGTGGTCATGGCCAGTGTCAACATCATGCAGATGCGCATCACGCGCAGCCGCATGGCGGGAGACCCGGCCGAGGTGCTGATAGCGCCGCGCCTCTCGCATGTCGGACTGATGGATTTCTACCGTGGGCGCGAGTCCATCGACGAAGGCTATGCCGCAACCCAGCTGGCGCTGCCTGCGCTCAGGGACTGGGGACTGTAGTCCTGAATCCGGCGCCCGCCCGCTCAGCTGCGGATATAGGTCCAGCCATCCTGCTGCATGCGGGCGATGGCTTCAACGGCGCCCATGGGCAGCACCTGGATGTTTTCAGGGGCGCTGAGGCTATTGTTTTTGAGCGTGTTGGGGCATAGCAGCACCTGCGCCAATGCCGGACCCAGATCGTCCGGCTGGTCCAGCACGGCTTGCACGGCCTGGGCGTTGACGACGATCCAGACTTCCAGCTCGGGGTTGGCGGCTTTCAGGTTCTTGAAATTACCGCGTGCGCGGGCCAGCGCTTGCGGACTGGGGGCGTGCAGCACGATGCGGGTGGCAGGGCCGAGGGCGGGCAGCAGGGTGTTCCAGTTAGGGCGGTTCATGGAGCTTGTATAGATTTGCTACCGTGATGATAGCTGCTTGCGCTTTCGGTACATGGGTTTTAAGGCAATTCAGCTCTTATTGAGGGCTTGGTTTGCCTGGGGCTTTCTCGAGTAATTCGTCCAGCAGCCCCGGCGGCATGCCGGTACGGATCTGCACCAGACCCTGGGAGTTCTTCCAGATCGTCACAGGCGTCGCGCGCAAGCCCGCACTGCTCATCAGCGCGGCGTTATTGGCCAGCGCATCGCGGGCCGACACAGGGATGCGCTGCAGCGGCGCAATGCCAAGGGCATCGGGATTTTTGCCATGGGCATCGGCATAGGCCATGGCGTGGCTGGCCAGAGCCTGCTCCGGAACCCGTGAGCCCAGAATGGCGGCGGCTTTGCCCTCGCTGCTGGGACGCAGCACGCCGACCAGAATATGGCGCAGCTGCAACTGGCCTGCCTGCACCAGCGGCCTTGCCTCGCGCCAGAGCTGGTTGCAATAGGGGCAGTTGGGGTCGGTGAACACATAGGCGATGCGAAGGGCATCAGGCTTGCCATCGGCAATCCAGCGGGTGTTTTCCAGATTGGCCCAGAGCTCCTGACCCATGGGCTGTTGTACCGCGCTGTGCAGGGCCTTGGCGTTCACATCCTTGCCCTGGGCATCGATGACGGTGCCGATCACCCAGTGCTTGCCGTCAGGCATGCGGTAGATGGGAATCGGCTGCTGATCGCGGTAGGCAGCCCAGGCCTTGAGGCCGCCGGAGCTTTGCATGGGCCCCACGATCTGCAGGCCCTGTTCGGCCAGGAACTGCTCCGACGGCAGATCGCCGGCTGCAACACTGCTTGCGGCGGCTTTGCTGGCGGCAATCACATCGCGGGCATGGGCCACGGCCACCACAGCAGCGGCAGTGGCGGCGAGCACGGGAAATATCAGTGCAGAAAGCGGGCGTGACAGCGGCAGTGGGCGGGGCACGGTAAACCTTTGTCAGTCTTGAGTCATGGAGCAGGTCGAGCAGGAGCAATGGTGCGCAGCTGTTCGGCCAGGCTGGCACGCGAGAGCTCTCCCATGCGCATGGATCGGAGCTGCCCGCTCGCGTCATAGAAATAGGTGGAAGGCAAGCCGCGCTGTTGCCAGTGCCGCCCAGCGAGCTGTTCCGGGTCCAGCAGCACCTGGGAGACGGGCAAGGGCATGGATTGCAGATAGCGCAGCACGGTGGCCGCGTCCTCGCCCTGGTTGATCCAGATGAAACGTACCTCCGGATGGTCTTTTTGCGCCTGGGCCAGTACCGGCATTTCGCGTTTGCAGGGCGGGCACCAGCTGGCCCAGAGGTTGACGACCAGCGCCTGGCCCCGATAGCCGCGCAGGTCTGTGGGCTGAGCGCCAGCGTTGACCAGCGTCAGCGCAGGTAGCAAGGGCCTGGTGGGCTCCACCCAGTTGCGCAGCGCATAAGCCGTCACGAGGATGAAAGCCCCCAGTCCCAGGGACTGCAGCACGCCGCGCCGCAAAGCCGCATGCCGACCTGCGCTCCATGTGGCCCAGAGTGCTGCTGCCAACAGTCCGGCCCAGAGGTTCCAGCCGCCGTCGCGAATATCCAGGATCTGCAGTGCGCTGGCCGGAGATGCACCCAAGGACGACCAATACTCGGGCCACCACTGAGCTACATAGGCCGCACGTGCCGCCAGCAGCCCTGCCAGCGTGGCACGCAGCAGCAGGGCCTCCATGGGCTGACCGCCTTGGCGCTGCTTGCGCCTCGCCCACCACTGGCTTGCAAACATGGCCAGAAGCGCTGCAAGTGCCATGCTGGGAAAGGCAAGAGGGCCGATCAGCACACTGGCCGGCAGTGCCAGTGCCTGCAGCGGGCTGGCTGACGCGGCTGCGGTATTGACAGGATCCGGGGTAGTTGGCTGCGCCGTCTTGCCGAGATCCAACTGAGTAGATCTGATGCTCTGCTGCTGCACTGGGTAGCAGATGCCGACCTCGGCGCAACCCTGCCACTGCAATTCCAGCGGCCACTGCTCGGGCCTTTCGGGCAGCGTGACCTGAACGCGCAGCTCCTGATGAAAGACTTGAACCTTGCCAAAAAAGGCATCGTCCAGCGAATGCCCCAGAGGGATTTGCAGCGGCAGCGCCTGACCCAGCGCATCGCGCAGGCGCAGTTGGTCGCGGTAGAGGTAATGGCCGGGGGCAATAGTCCAGTGCAGCTCCAGCAGGCGACGACCGTCGGCCTCTGTCCTGATGGCGTTCTGCTCCGGTGGCGTCAGTGCAAAAGCCTGTTCCGCACCCAGAATCGAGGATTGCGCAGCGGATCTGCCAGCGCTCAGGCCGGGCGGGCTCAGCGGCTGCGACCACGCAGCCGAGCCTGCCAGCAGTAGGGCTGAAAGCAGAGCTTGGATTGCGATGAAGCGAAGAAACATGAGCAAACGGGGGGGCGGTCCTGGATGGGGCTGGCCGTGATCTTGGGCGCAGGGGATTAAGCAGGGGTTAACGCTGCGAAAAGACAAATCTGCGATGCTCGCCCGATTCGGATAAACAAGGCGCGCAACACCTGCCCGGTCACTGGAAACGATGGCGCGGGTGGTGGTTGCGCAATGAAAAAATGCATGTGCTGTTAGTGGAAGATAACGCTTTGGTCGCCAGCGGGGTGAAGGCGGGCCTGCAGCTACAGGGCTTTGGTGTGGACGTGGTGGGTTGCGCCAGCCAGGCTGATGCGGCGCTCAAATCCTCCCACTTTGACGTGTGTGTTCTGGATCTGGGTCTGCCTGATGAGGATGGTCTGCATCTGCTGGCGCGCTGGCGCAGCCAGGGGCTGGCGCTGCCCGTGCTGGTGTTGACCGCACGTGATGCAGTGGGTCAGCGTATCGAAGGCTTGCAGACCGGGGCCGACGACTATCTGGTCAAGCCCTTCGATCTGCAAGAGCTGGCGGCGCGACTGCATGCGCTGCTGCGCCGTGCTGCGGGGCGTACCGTGGACTGGATCGTGCTGGGCGATGTCAATGTGGATCTGGCTGCCGGCCAGGCCATGCGTGGGGGCTGTGCCGTGGATTTGTCGCGCCGGGAGTGGGCGCTGCTGCGTGCGCTGCTGCAGTCACCGGGGCGCGTGCTGAGTCTGGAGCAGTTGCGCGATAGCCTCTACGGTTACAGCCTCGATGTGGAGAGCAATGCTGTGAACGTGCATGTGCATCACCTGCGCCGCAAGCTGGGCTCGGACATGGTGGAGACCGTGCGTGGCGTGGGCTTCAGATTGGGGCGTGTGCAAGGGGGCGGGCGCTGATGCGCAGTCTGCGGGTCCGCCTGCTGGTCTGGCTGTGCCTGGCGCTGTGCACGCTATGGGGTGGCGTGGCCGCCTGGATGTTTGCCGACATGCGGCATGAGTTGCGCTCGGTGCTTGACGACCGGCTGATTGCCTCGGCCCGCATGGTGGCGGGCATCGTCCATCAATTCAAACCCCATAACGCCAGTCCCGAGGACTGGGGCCCTATGCTCAACGTGGTGGCGCGTGATGGCGTGGCCTGCGAGGTCAGCATGATTCGCAGCGAGGTGCAGACCGCTCCTGCGCCTGGCGCGATGGAGGCAGCCGCTGATGAAGGAACTGGTGCGGCGACTGGCAAGGCGGATGCACGCCCGGCCCTGATTCCTGCGTCTCCGCTGGATGTTCCGCGGCTCAGGGCTGCAAAGACTGGCAGTACCGACCCAGGCGGGGCTGCAGAATCCGGCCATGGGGCCGAACCCGGCGATTCGCAGGTGCTGGCCCGCACCGCCGGTGCACCCAGCTTCCAGGGGCCGCTGCCGCTGGGCTTCTCGAGCATCACCAAAGGCGGCAAGCCCTGGCGCACCTATGTGCTCGAGGAGCATGGCGTGCGCATTGCCACGGCCGACCGCATCGATGTACGCGAGGGCCTGATTCATGGCTTTGCCTACACCATCATCCTGCCCTTTGTGCTGGCACTGCTGGCCAGCATGGTGCTGATGTGGTGGGGCGTGACGCGTGGCCTGCGCCCGCTGGAGTCGCTGCGCCAAGAGTTGAGCCAGCGTCCGCCCGGCGACGACTCTCCGGTGGCGCAAGGCCGGCAGGTCAGGGAGCTGGCGCCGCTGGTGCAGACCATCAATCACCTGCTGCAGCGCGTGCACCGAGCCATTGAGCGCGAGCGCCGCTGGAGCGACGATGCCGCCCATGAGCTGCGCACTCCACTGACAGCCGTCAAGACCCATGTGCAGGTGGCGCAGATGGCGGTGGCCCATGCAGGTGCGCAGATGGTGGCGTTGACGGAACAGCCACTTGCCGGAAACCCAGGCATCGTTTCCAGGCCTGTTTCGCAGACCACGCAGTGGCAGATGACCCGGCAGGCCCTGGAGCAGGCGGGACAAGGGGTGGAGCATTTGCAGCACACGCTGGAGCAATTGCTGCTGCTGGCCAGGCTGGATTGCCATCCGGCAGCTGAGGAAGACTGTGGCTTCCGCAGCGAGCCGGCCTGTGGCTGGGAGGCTCTGGAAAAGGCCCGGGAGCTCACTGCAACGGCCATTCCCTCGGGATCACAGCGCTTGCGTTGGTCGCCAGATCAGGACTTGGAGGATGCCAGGCTGCAGGCTTTGTGCGTGGCCCTGCCTCAGCCCCTGCTGGTGTCGGCATTGCGCAATCTGATGGAGAACGCCTTGCACTATGGGCAGCCAGCAGACGCAGGGTCTGGCGAATCTTCGGTGCTGCTTGGTCTGCGTCATGTTTCGCACCTGGTGCAGCCTGATGCCGACAAGCTGCAGGCAACGCCTGCCAATCCCTGCGGTTATCTGGAGTTCACGGTAATCGACCACGGGCCCGGGCTGAACAGCGAGGACTGTGCCGTGGCGACCCAGCGCTTCTGGCGCAAGCAGCATCAGGCCCATGGCAGCGGCCTGGGACTGGCGATCGTGCAGCGCATCGCGCAGAGCGGCGGCGGTGAGCTGGAATTGCTGCCCCTGGCGCAATGGCGGCAGCAGAGCGGCCAGGCGGAGCCTGCGGTGACGGGGCTGGTGGCGCGTTTATGCCTGCCGGTCAAGCCCTGTGCGGCATTGCCCGATTAACCGGGTCCTGCAGCGGCAGCCAATTGCCAGCGACATTAATTGGCTCTTAATCTTCCCTCGGTATCTTAGTGCCATGTGCTTGCTGCCATGGCTTGCTTCAGCCGTGACTGCCCAGCTCAGACGTAGGCGTCAGGCACAGGCCTGATGCGCGGCAGATCTGCGGCGCCCAAACCTCCATTCCCAAGATGAATCGCTTGAACACAAAGACTCTGCCCCGGTCGTGGGTAGCTGTCGGCATTTCCATGCTGATGGCGACCAGCGCCTGGGCACAAGAACCTGCTGCCGCCAAGGCCGCATTGAACGGCAACGCCGCTGCCGGGGCCAGGATTGCCCAGGCCGGCTCGGCGGGCGGGGCGGCTGCCTGTGCCAGCTGCCATGGTGCCAAGGGTGAGGGCCAGGCCGGCTTTCCTGCTCTGGCTGGCCAGCATGCTGGCTACCTGGAGCGTCAGCTGAACCAGCTCGCGGCCGGCGCCCGGCAATCCGTTGTCATGGCTCCCATGGCCAAGGCCATGAGCGCGCAGGAGCGCGCCGATGTGGCCGCCTATTACGCGAGCTTGCCATTGCCCATCAAGAGCGTGCGCGGTGCCTTGCCCGGCAAGAGCGACGATGGCGGCGCCTGGCTGGTCGAGCGCGGCCGCTGGGCCGACGGCATTCCTGCCTGTGCGCAGTGTCATGGCCCTGGCGGCGTGGGCGTGGGCAATGATTTCCCGGCCATCGGCCACCTGACGGCCGACTATATGCAGAGCCAGATCGACGCCTGGAACAAGGGGCAGCGCGAAGCCGGCCCTCTGGGTCTGATGGGCGCAGTGGCCAAGAAGCTCACGGCTGAGGACATCAAGGCCGTGGCTGCGTATTACCAGCGCCTGCATGCCCCCGCTGCCTCTGCAGCTGCCACCAAGCCTTAAGTGTTCGGGAGTTGACTATGTCGGACCAACAACAAACAGCTTCTCAAAGCTCCAATTTCGCTGAATACGCCGTAGTGGCCTGCCTGTTTGCAGGTCTGGGCGGAGCGCTCTGGTATGGCATGAGCATCAGCCGCCCCCAAAAGGCCGCAGAGCCCGTCAAGGTGGCAGCGCCTGCGGCAGACACCAGGGCCGTGGTGGTGGCTGCCAAGCCTGGCGAATTCACACCTCCCGGTGTGAGTGACTACCCGGAAGGCCCCATGGGCGAGTGGGTGCGCCGCGGCGAAGCCATCTTCACGCGCACGCCGACCAATGCCGTGGGCTTCTCGGGCAATCCGCTGAGCTGTACCAACTGCCACCTCGATGCGGGTCGTCTGAAAGGCGCTGCTCCGATGTGGGGGGCCTATCCCATGTACCCGGCCTATCGCAAGAAGACCGACCATGTGGACACGTTTGCCGAGCGCGTGCGCGGCTGCTTCATGTACTCCATGAACGGCAAGGCGCCGGATGACGGTCATGATGTTCTGGTCGCTCTGGAGTCCTACGCCTACTGGATGGCCCAGAAGGCGCCCACGGGAGAGAAGCAGCCTGGTGCCGGCTTCAAGAAAGCGGGCCAGCCCGAAACGACACCCACTTACGAAGCCGGTGCCAAGGTGTATGAAGCCAAGTGCGCGCTATGCCATGCTGCCGACGGCAAGGGCCAGTTTGTCGGCGATGTGGCCGTGTTCCCGCCGCTGTGGGGCAAGGACTCCTATAACTGGGGTGCCGGCATGCACGATATCGACAAGGCGGCCAACTTCATCAAGAACAACATGCCTTACGGCAATGCAAGCCTGAGCGATCAGGAAGCCTGGGATGTGGCCACCTTCATCAACAGCCAGGAGCGTGGTCAGGACCCGCGCTTCAACGGCAATCTGCAGGCCACGGCCGAAAAGCACCACGGCAAGTACTCCATGTACGGCAAGGAAGTGAACGGCAAGCTGCTCAAGGGCCTGTAAATGGACACTTGATCGGGTCTGCTGGATGCATGACCGGGGCCAGTCCTGTAGCAGGGGCTGGCCTTCTTTTTTTGATAATCCCGGTGACGAGAATCTGCGCCCCGCCAGGTCTTCGCCGAATCATCAGCGCCGCGTTCAGTCTCGGTCACGAACCTGTGAAGTGGCCGGGTAAAGCAAAAATTTGAATGAAATTGCGCTCAAAAGCAGACCCATAAAGCGCTGAAGGCTCACTTTTTGAGAGTCGCAAAAAAGCCCGGCGAACCGGGCTTTGGCATGGGCGAAACCTCAAAGATCAGGCCATGAACAGATAGTGGTCCACGAGCAGGGCGAGAAACAGCAGGCTCAGGTGAAGCAGCGAAAACCTGAAGGTGCGGCGCGACAGCTCGTCCGAGTAATTGCGGTACAGAGCCACGGCATAGACAATAAAGCCAGCGCCCAGCACGACAGCCGCAAACAGATACAGCCAGCTGCTCATGCCGTACATAAAGGGCAGCAGGCCGGCCGCAAACAGCACCACGGTGTAGAGCAGAATCTGCAGGCGCGTGTATTCGCTGCCATGGGTTACCGGCAGCATGGGCAGGCCGGACTGGCGGTAGTCCTCGACACGATACAGGGCCAGCGCCCAGAAGTGGGGAGGGGTCCAGAGGAAGATGATGAGGAACAGAATCAATGCCTCGGGGCCGACATTGCCCGTCATGGCGGCCCAGCCCAGCACGGGGGGCATGGCGCCAGAGGCTCCACCGATCACGATGTTCTGTGGCGTGGCGGGCTTGAGCACCACGGTGTAGATCACCGCATAGCCGACAAAGGTGGCCAGCGTCAGCCACATGGTCAGCGCATTGGTCCAGAGCAGCAAAATTGTGGCACCGATCATGCACAGAATGGCCGAGAAGGCCAGTGCCTGCTGACTGGAGAGCTCGCCGCGCGCCGTGGGGCGCCAGGAGGTGCGCTTCATCTTGGCATCGATATGACGCTCCACCAGGCAATTGAAGGCCGCAGCGGCAGCTGCTACCAGCCAGATGCCCACACAGGCAACACCCATATGGATCCACTGATTGGCCGTGGGCCATCCGGGAACGGCCAGCACCATGCCGATCAGGGCGCAGAACACGATGAGCTGCACCACGCGCGGCTTGGTCAGCGCGTAGAACTGGCTGATTCGCGAGGTGTTGTTCAACAAGGCTTCACTTTGACTCATGCAATCACTCTTTTACGCTATGCCTCAGGCTGGGCGGCGCGCCATTTCAGGGTCGGGGGCGGCGACGGCATTTGCGCGCGTCACGGCCAGACTCCAGACCACAATCGTTACCAGGGCCGCGGCTCCACCAGTGTGAAGCACGGCCGCAACCAGGGGCCAGTCCAACACCACGTTGGACAGACCCGTCAAAACTTGCAGCACTGCAAAGAAACCCAGCAGCCGTCGCTGCTTGGCCAGCGCAGGAGCATGGCGCAATGCCCACCACAGACCGGCCAGTGCCAGAACCACCACATAGGCCGCGAGACGGTGGGTGTAGTGAATGGCGGTCAGCGCTTCGAAGCTGATATGGCTGCCGTCCTTGAGCATGCCCAGAGGGCGCCAGATCTGCAGCGCTTCGGAAAAATTCATGGTCGGCCACCAACTGCCCTGACAGCCGGGGAAGGTCGTACAGGCAAGGACGGCGTAATTGGTACTGACCCAGCCTCCCAGGCTGACCTGGACGACGAGCAGCGCCAGGCAAAGCCACAGCGCAATGCGCAAGCCTCTGGCGATCAGCGCTGGAGACAGGCCGGCTTGCTGCAGGCTCAGGCCCGAAGCAGGAATGGCCAGCAATGCCAGCAAGCCGGTACCGCCCAGCAAGTGCAGCGTGACGATGGCCGGAAACAGCTTCATGGTGACCGTCAGTGCCCCAAACGCACCCTGGATGCAGACCCATACCAGTGCCAGAGTCGGCCACCAGGGGTTGGCAGCGCCACTGAATGATATGTGCCGACCTGCTCGCCTGGCGGCGCCTGCCTGCTTCCAGCTCATGACCGTCATCGCAATGATGAGCACGCCGACCGTGGTCGCCAGATAGCGGTGAATCATTTCCACCCAGGCCTTGCCATGGGTGACCGGGCCGGTCGGCATGGCAGCCTGCGCTTCGGAGATCTGGGCATGTGCCGCGATGGGGCTGGCCGTGCCATAGCAGCCAGGCCAGTCCGGGCAACCCAGGCCTGAGTCCGTCAGACGGGTGAAGGCGCCGAACAGAACCAGATCGAAGGTCAGAAACAGCGTCAGCACACATAGCGCCTGGAGGCACCTGCCGGAGCCGGTGCCGCGATTGCGCCACCAGACCCAGCATAAAGGCCCCAGCGCCAGGACCAGACCAAAAGCCATCAGCTCCAATGCAGGAGCCAAGTCGTATAGCTGCTGCTCTGTCATGCCATTGCTCCGGGGGCCATCTTCCGGCGCTTGGCCGCCTGCACTTCAGGCAGGGCAGGGCGGTCAGCGGTCAGGGCAAAATCGCAAAAGCAAAGCAGCATGGTTCGGCAGGGGCGGCCAGTGCTTGGCCTGTATTTACAGAAATTCTTGAAGATCTTGGTCAAGCGCAGAACGAGAGAAAACCTGACTGTACGTAGCGAGCCTTGTGCGCTCCAGGGCCAGGACTCTGCTCGACGCTTGGAGCAGCAGTTGAATGCAGGCTCTTTGATCCCGCACAATTTTACCCATGTGATTTGAGGCTAGGCAGCCGTGACCTGAGTGCCCCTAACAAAGTGGAAGAAAGACTTGCCTTCCAGACCCGCTTTCGGTGAGGCCAAGAGGCAGGAATTGCATTGATGCTCTGACCTTGGACGAAGGCCTGGGGCAAACCTGCTGCCGAGCATCCGAGAGGATCTAAGGCATGCAAGGCCGGCCGGTGCAGCAAGCATGGCTGGTATCTGTGGTCATTGAGGTCGCAAAGCTGGCGGGGAATGGTCAGCCAGATGCGCTGTGCCGTGAAACCCGGCCGTGTGTCTGCTCCTGGCCGAACGCGATCTGTGCCAGGCAGGGGAGCGGCTCAAGCCTGGAGCTGCCAGTGCTCAGTCGCGACCAGACTCCCAACCCGAAGTCGGCGGTGACCACCATCGAGGCGGCCGCGGACCACTCCCGATCCAGGCTTTAGATCATTTGTCCGACATCGATACGATTGCCATCGGGGTCTTCAAACACGAATGCCCGCAGACCATAGTCCTTGTCCTGAAGGCTCTTGATGATTCTCAGGCCGTATTGACTGCAGATTGTGTGCAGCGCATCAACGTTGTCGACCAGGAGATGCGCGACATTGAATTTCACGGCTTTGTGACTGGGCTGCAGACTCAGGTGCAGCTCGCCGTGATGCCGCTTCAGGATCATGAACCCGACGGGGTTCCCGTTTTCGAAGACTTTTGTGAACCCGAGAACCTTGGTGTAGAAATCACAGGCTCTGGCGATATCCTTTACCGGAATCGTCGTGGCGATTCGGCCGAACTGGACACCGTGATCGGTGGTGTTGCTCATTAGATGGTCTCTGCTTGCAAGACGCGATCAGCTTCCAGGCGGTGCTGTATGACTAATGCGCTTGCGGTTGAGGTCAGCAGGACGGTGCCCACGCGAAGCAGTGTAGCTCAGGGGAGCCACGTAAAAGGGGCATCAATCCACCGCCGCGATCAGGTCGATTTCCACCGGAGCGTTCTTGGGAAGTTGATAGACCCCCACAGATGTTCGCGTATGAATGCCGGCATCGCCCAGCACGGATTGCAGCAGCTCGGACGCGCCGTCCGCCACTTCGCTTTGCAGGCTGAAGTCCTCTGAGCATTTGACAAACACGGTGATGCGCAGAATGCGTGAAACCCTGTCCAGAGATCCCAACTCTTGCCGCAGCAATGCCAGTGCACGCATGGTGCAAATCTTTGCGGCATACTGTGCTTGCTCGACCGAGACTTCAGCGCCGACTCTGCCTGTGACGACCACGCTGTCACCGACGCGAGGGATCTGGCCGCTGACAAATAGCTGTCTGTCGTCGCGAACCACGGAGACATAGTTTCCGCCGATCTTTATCTCGCCGGAAAAGCTCAGGGAAAGTGCCGCTTCCATTGCGGCGAACCTGGAATCTCGTGATTCGGACATGATGTTCTGCTTTCATTGCTGACAGTGAAGCTGAGGCCCGCCTGGACTCAAGCGCCAATAGGCGAAGCGGACTAACCGGGCGAAGCCTCCGCACGGGGGCGAGATGCAGCGTTTGCATGGGCGTGATGGACCTGCTCAGGGCGTGCCATTTCTTCCATGCTGCCGGAATCCCGAACGAAGACTCAGGCGTTCGTAGTATTCGCGCACCGCAGGCAAGTCCGGATGCTCGAGCGGAGTTTCAAACCAACGGTTCACCGACAGTCCTATAGGTATGTCCGCCAGAGAAAACTCGGTACCACCTACGTAGGCTCCGGTGGAGCGCAGTTGTCGCTCGAGGATTTCCATGTGTCTTGCCCAGTCCTTGCAAGACAGGGCCAGTGCACGGCGGTCCTGGTGCTCCGGCGATTGCCTGACAAGGGACATGAAGGCATAGCTCCATGACCTGTTGAGGTCCGACGCCTGCCAGTCGATCCATTGATCAATCCGCGCCTTCGCTTTGGCGTCGGTGGGATAGAGCGTGGTCCCGTTGTAGCCATTGGCCAGATAGCGAATGATCGTATTGGACTCCCATAGTGTGAAATCGCCGTCCTGGATGACAGGGACCGTGGCATTGGGATTCAACACGAGGAATTCGGGGCTGAGCGTCGACTGGAAACCGCTGCCCCAATCTTCCCGCTCGAAGGGAATGTCCAGTTCGGCGCAGGCCCAGAGTACCTTGCGAACATTGATTGAGGATGCCTTGCCCAAAATGCGCAACATTTCATCTCCGGGTCATTAAGAGGAATGTATTGAGGAAGCGGGAGCCACGAGCGTGGGTGGAGCTGTGACATCGCCCGGGAGCGGTATACAGAATTCAATAACGAAGCCGCTTGCGGCAGGTACTCTAATGTATGCGGCTGCAGACCCTCAGCGGCGGTTGACCGCTTGCTTTACGCCTGTCTGTGTCACGCAAGTGGCGCGTGGACATCATTGCGGCACAGGTCCATGCTGGCACGAGCCTTAGGGGCTGGCGCTGGACACAGCTGATACGGCTTGCCCTATGAGTCAATCCCGCGCGTCGGTGCCTGCGACGACACCAGGGCAGAAGCGGTGGCCGCTTCAGGGTATTGCTTATGAGGCGCACTTGGTGCCTGAAGCGAGGCTTGTGAGCGTTGCATGGACTTTTGCTCCTGCAACGGATAGCGTGGGATCGATAGCAATCGATCCCTGGCAGTCATACAACGGACGATAAGACTTCTATATTGCAGAGCTTCTACAGCAATCAACCCGCTGAATATATGCTCACGGCCATCGTCATTTCTTAGGTATAGATGCTATGAAGATCAGTGCTCGCAATGTCTTGCAAGGCAAAGTCATCTCGATTGTCACAGGCCCGGTCAGCACGGAGTTGACACTGGAAATTGCTCCTGGTGTCAGGGTCACATCCTCCATCACCTCGACTTCAGCCCAGTCGCTGGGGCTGAAGGAGGGCGACAATGCCTACGCGGTTATCAAGGCGTCGTCGGTGATGGTGGCCGTTGATTGAGTGGTCCAGGCTCCGATAGGAGCCTTTTCTATTCTTTGGTCATGGAAGCGTTCCGGCAATCGGGCGCGCGTTCTGAGCGAACCCCGCCTGTCGTAGCCAAGACGTCCGAGCTGATCAGATTTCCAGGAATAGCTCTGCCAGGGTTGAGCGCAGCCATCGGTTTGCCGGGTCCTGCTGATAGCGTTCATGCCAATGCTGCTTGATGGCGAACTCTGGAAGCCTGTATGGCGACGCGATTGCCTTGACCTGGGCGATCTTTACCAGCGTTTGCGCAATTCGATGCGGAACCGTGGCGATGAGATCCGTATGAGCCAGCAGGTTGCCAACCCCCGGGAGTGTGGGCAGAGACAGCGCAACATTGCGCTGCGCCCCTTGGCGCTTCAACTCTTGCTCGACTATCTCGTTACCAGTTCCAGGAGCCGTGATGATCACATGGCGCTCCTTCTTGAACCGAGCCATCGTCAGGTTCTTGTCGATTCGAGGATGCGATTTGCGCACGACGCAAGCAAACCCATCCCTGAACAGCTTCTGCTGGTAGAAGCCGGCATCGAGTTCCGGCATATAGCCTATCGCCAAGTCTGCATCGCCTGCCTCCAGCAATCTGGCTGTGTCGGCCGTGATGCGCAGCACTTCGACTCTCACCTTGGGCGCGATATTCCCCAGCTTGTTCATCAAGGCAGGCAGGAATTCCAGGTGACTGATATCGGTCATCGCGAGCCGGAACGCTCTGCTGGAAGAGGCTGGATCGAATTCCGCTTGCTGCCTGGTCGCTGATTGCAGCAGTTCCAAAGCCTGTCGCAGCTGAGGAACCAGTGCGGCTGCACGCGGGGTGGGAAGCATCCCTTCACTGGTGCGGACAAAGAGCTGGTCATTGAAAGCTCGCCGCAGTCTGCCGAGTGCCAGGCTGACCGAGGTCTGAGCCAGACCCAGGTTCTCTCCTGCCCGGCTCACGCTTCGTGTTTTGTAGATCTCGTCGAAGACCGAGAGAAGCTTCATGTCCATTATTCGATTTTCCGCTAGGAGATATTGTTCATTATCAATCGACGCAATGATGCTGCTTGCCTAGAGTTCGGACTAGGCGATGAGGAACTCGCCCTGAATACCTAAGAACCTGGAGACATTGTTGTGAAATCGCGCTTGCTTCTATCCCTTTTTCTTACCTGCATTTCCATCACGGGTGGCCATGCCTACTCACAGGAGTGGCCCAAAGTCCCTGTCAAAGTCCTTGTGCCCTTTGATGCTGGCTCGACCCCTGATCTGGCGGCCCGCGTCATCGGCGATAGGTTGGCCAGCAGGCTGCATCAGGCTTTTGTGGTGGAGAACAGGAGTGGCGCCGCCGGCAATATCGGCACCGACATGGTGGCCAAGGCCGAGGGGGATGGACGCACCATCGGTGTCAGCATTGCCGGACCTCTTGGCGTCAACGCGCTTCTATTTCGGAAGATGCCCTACGACACATCCAGGGATATCGGGTTGGTGAGTATTGCCGTGTCCCAGCCTTCCGTGCTGGTCGTCGGCTCCAAGCTGTTCACGACAGATGCCAAGCAACTGTCGGCTCTGATGAGGGACAAATCCAAGCTCAGCTTTGCGTCGATTGGTGCCGGCTCCATCTCGCATCTGGCAATGGCCGCACTGGTAGCTCAGGCGGGCGGCGATGCAGTGCATGTTCCATATCGCGGATCGGGTGGTGCGGTGACCGCTCTTCTGTCGGGTGAGGTGGACATGGCCTTGCTACCTGCCGCAGCCGTGATGCCGCATGTGAAAGCCGGGAAGCTGCGAGCCCTGGCCGTGGCTTCCCCAAGCAGATCAGCATCACTTCCCGATCTGCCAACTCTGGCTGAGAGCGGCCTTCCTGACATAAAGGGAGATGCCTGGATCGGTTTCATCGTGCCCGCGAAAACGCCTGCAGCCATTGTCGATGCGCTGCGCGACCAGATTGTGCAAGTCCTTGCCGAGCCCGCCGTGAAGGACAAGCTGCGTATGCAGTACATGGATCCGGTGGGGAATTCTCCCGAGGAATTTCGCAGATTGCTGGCCGCGGATGTGGCGCGGTGGAAGCCTGTCGTCGAACGCAACAAGATCACATTGGACTGAAGCAATAAACTATGAAATCCTCGCAAAAATCCCTTCTGGAGCCTGCTCGTCATCTGCCGGTTCAAGGTGAATACGATGTTGTCGTCATCGGTGGCGGTCCGGCCGGACTGGCTGCTGCCGCCAGCGCTTCTCGGCTTGGGGCGCGAACCCTTCTTGTGGAGTCCTACGGTTTCCTGGGAGGAATGGGCACCGCCGGCGGCGTGACAAACTTCGCAGGGCTATATGGCCGTCATCAAGGGGAAATGCGCCAACTGGTGCATGGAGTGGTGGACGATCTGCTTTCACGACTGCAGGCAATGGGTGGGCTGAACAAGCCTCAGGACGGTATGCAGGGCAGGATTCGCGTCCGCTCCTATGACACCTCCATCTATAAATGCGTGGCGGACCAGTGGATGCTGTCTTGCGGCGTGCATTTGCTGTTCCATACCAGGGCCTCATCTGTGCTGATGGATGCCTCACGCATTCATGCCCTGGTCATAGAGACCAAATCAGGACGTCAGGCAGTTCGGGCCAATATGTTCATCGATTGCTCGGGCGATGCGGACATCGCCGCCCTGGCCGGCGTTCCCTATGAGGTGGGCGACGGGCATGGCAGCGGCCTTTTCCCGTCCACGATGTTCCGCATTGGCCATGTCGACGCATCGCAGGCCCTGCCGGCTGTTGGCGATTTCAAGGTAATCAATGACTTCATGGAGCGTTCTCGGCTCCGCGATCCAGGTCGCTACAACTTCCCTCGCGAAGGAGCGATTCTTCGACCGCAGATCAATCCGTCGGAGTGGCGCGCCAATGTCACCCAGATTGCGAATTCGAGCGGTCAGGCCATGAATGCCGTGGATGCGCAGGAGCTGAGTGCAGGAGAGGTTGAGGGGCGGCGTCAGATTGTCGAGTACTTCCGCTTTTTACAGGAACAGGTACCAGGGTTTGCCGACTCGAGAATCGTGGAGATTGCCCCTCAGGTCGGCATTCGAGAGACACGTCGAATCCAGGGGCTCTATGCGCTGACTGGCGATGACATCCTGAATTCGGTCCGCTTTGATGACAGCATTGGCATCAACGCGTGGCCGATGGAGCTGCATCGTGCCGGAGGCATCACATGGGGGTTTCCGTCGGATCCCGAGCGGGGCTATAACGATCTGTCCTGGAGAATGCTGGTGCCGCAGACGGTTGAGAACCTGCTTGTCGCAGGACGTTGTGCTTCCATGACCCACGAGGGGCAGTCTGCTGCTCGTGCAAGTGGAGGATGCTTTGTGATGGGGCAGGCCGCAGGCACCGCGGCAGCGATGGCGGGCAGCGTTGCTGTTCAAGGGATAGACCCAAAGCGTTTGCAGCGGGTCTTGCGTGAAAGCGGCTGCTTGCTTGAGCCATGAGCGCGCATCTTTGACCACAAGAGCTGGTGGGCCGAAAGCAGGCACTAGCCGAGTCGCAGATGGTGCTTGCTTCAAAAACATGGCGGGTCGATGATTGGCGTCATCAACCACTGGCGTGGATAGGCCTGAGGTTCAAACCCTTGGGCCGAACATCAGCCTGGATGGAGCATGATCATGAGCACCCGGAGCAAGGCCGCTATTGCGGCAGACTTCCTGACCCTGTGTGCAACAGGGCAGGTAAGAACAGCCTACGACCTGTACGTGTCGGAGAGTTTTCACCATCACAACGCGTACTTCCCTGCTGACCGGGAGTCCTTGCTGCTTGGCATGGAACAAAGCGCTGAATCAGAACCCAATAAATCGTTCATGGTCAAACAAACCATTGAATCCGATGACCGTGTGGCGGTCTATTCACATTTGCGGCGTGAGAGAGTCGATATGGATATTGCGGTCGTGCATATCCTTCGATTCGAAAATGGCAAGATCGTCGAAATGTGGGATATAGGACAGCAGGTGCCCAAGGACTCACCCAACAAACTGGGCATGTTCTAAGCATCGCGGACCAACTGGTAGTTTGGTCCGAGCCTGTTTTGTGGTGCCGACATGCCTCAGGTTTTGACCGACTGCATATTCTTTTGACTTGGCCGGTCATTGGTTGCAAACATCGGCTGCACTCGATTCTGCTAAGTTTTCAAGGACTTGGCGTTGGCGGCTGCTACGACTAAGAGGCCGTCCAGACAAATACTTTCAGTGGGCAAATTGTGGATGCGCGCCATGCAGCATCTGAGAAGTGACCGAGCGGACACCGTCACTGATAAGCTGTAGCAATGCGTTTGGCACTTTGCAGAATATCCCCGCATTGGCCTATTTATTGAGGCCTGCTTATTTCAGCAGAGGCCAGATTTTCCTGAGCCCATGTTCGCTGAAGATTTTTTTCTTTCCCAGGCATTTCCTCAAGGGCTTGAGCAAGTGCGCGTTGAGATGCTTTTATGGCATATCAAATCGCAGTCGGTGCATTACTGGTAAATGTAGAGCGTCATCATCAATGACATCCATGAAAGGCAAGACCATGAATCGTGCAGAGTTCATCACCCGTAGTCAGTCCCAGGCTTCCGTTCGCGTGGAGGCGAATGTCGGCGAGAGCTTTTGGCGCAAGAGCGCGAAAGATACCTTGCCCCCGCCGGACATGGTCGGTCCGTACATGCGCAATCGTCCGGTACCGACCGGGCAGACGTCGGGCCGCAAGGCATGGATCATAGGCAGCGGCATTGCCGGACTGGCGGCCGCCTTCTATCTGATACGCGACGGAGGAATGAAGGGGGAGGACATCACGATTCTTGACAGCCTGAGCATTGCCGGCGGTTCGCTCGATGGCTCGGGCAATGCCGAGGATGGCTACATCGTGCGCGGTGGCCGCGAGATGAACTGGAACTACGACAACTTCTGGGATCTGTTCCAGGATGTGCCGGCGCTGGAGCTGCCTGAAGGCTACAGCGTGCTCGATGAATACCGCTGGATCAACGACAACGATCCCAATTGGTCCAAGGCCAGGCTGATGCACAAGCAGGGGCAGATTCGCGATTTCGCTACGCTGGGTCTGAGCAAGTCGCACCAGTGGGAGATCGTCAAGCTGCTGCTCAAGCGCAAGGAGGACCTGAACGACATCACGATCGAGGAGTATTTCAGCAAGAGCTTTCTCGAGACCAACTTCTGGTATCTGTGGCGTTCGATGTTCGCCTTTGAGAACTGGCAAAGTCTGCTGGAGATGAAGTTGTACATGCATCGCTTCCTTGATGCCATCGATGGCCTTACCGACATGTCGGCCCTGGTGTTTCCCAAGTACAACCAGTACGACAGCTTTGTCGTGCCGCTGGCCCGCATGCTGCAGGAGCAGGGCGTGCGTGTGCAGTTCGACACCCGTGCCCATGAACTGGACATGCGTGAGGAGGAGGGTAGCCGCACCGTGACCGCGATCCGCTGCAAGGTTGCGGGTTGCGAGGAGACCATCACCGTTGGCTCCGACGACGTGGTGTTTGCGCTGACCGGTTCAATGACCGAGGGCACGGCCTACGGAGACATGGACACGGTACCGGTACTGACGCGTGGCAATGGCGAGCCTGGCGAGGGCAGCGACTGGACGCTGTGGCAGAACCTGGCGAAGAAATCTCCGGTCTTCGGTAAGCCCGAGAAGTTCTGCGGTGATGTTTCCCGCTCGATGTGGGAGTCGGCCACGCTTACCTGCAAGCCTTCTCCCTTGATCGACAAGCTCAAGGAACTGGCGGTCAATGATCCTTACTCGGGCAAGACGGTCACCGGCGGCATCATCACCTTCACGGATTCCAACTGGGTGATGAGCTTCACCTGCAATCGCCAGCCGCATTTTCCCGATCAGCCTGACGACGTAATGGTGCTGTGGGTTTATGCGCTGCTGATGGACAAGGAGGGCAACCATATCAGGAAGCCCATGCCCGCCTGTACCGGACGAGAGATCCTGGCCGAGTTGTGCTACCACCTGGGTATCGATGATCAGCTCGATGCAGTGGCCGCCAACACCAAGGTGCGCCTGGCTCTGATGCCCTACATTACTGCGCAGTTCATGCCGCGCGCGGCGGGTGACCGGCCTCATGTGGTGCCGCAGGGCTGTACCAATCTGGCCTTGCTGGGCCAGTTTGTGGAGACCAGCAACGATGTGATCTTCACGATGGAGAGTTCGGTGCGCACCGCGCGTATCGGCGTCTACACGCTGCTGGGACTGCCCAAGCAGGTGGCCGATATCAGCCCCACGCAGTACGACATCCGCAATATTCTCAAAGGCGCGCGGGCGCTGAACAACAACGAGCCTTTTCCGGGAGAGCGCCTGCTGCACCGGGTTCTGGGCAATAGCTACTACGCCCATATATTGCCGCCGCTGCCTGAAAACGAGGAGACGCTGCGCGAGCGTGCCGAGACGGAGCTCTCTTCGTTGCTGGGCAAGGGCAGCCAGGCACTGGTGGCAGCCTCGGGCTGGCTGGCGCGCTGGAGCGAAGGTCTGCGCGATAGGTCCAAATAGCGGCGTTTGCGCATGACGCGCCTGCCAGACCTCGTTTTGGCGAAACAATCAGGGTCATGAGCACATGCAAGACGTGCTCATGATTCTTCTTTCGTCTCCATGTTTGGGGGGGCATCGAATCTGGCGGATCACCCTGTCTTTTCGCGATCAGCGTGTGCGAGGCCATCAGCCGTTGTCCGGTTCGTCTCACCCGCGTCGGCAGTCGCGGCTCATAGCTGCGACGCTGCCCAATGCATGCTTTGGGAGACTGTACTGGCCGTGATGCGTTTCTAATGCGCGAGCGAGTGCCTCAACCAGTCGGCTACGGAGCCAATTGCTTTCGCAAGGTGGCCAGTATTTCTTCAGAAAGAGCGGGGTTGCCCGCTGCTGTTGCTCGAGCGAGAACCAGTGCACCCACCATGCTGCTGAGAGTCACGATAGTCTGGGGGCGTCTGGTTTCGTCTTCGCCTTGGAGCACGCCCATAAAGCGTTGGATGTTGCGTTCCACGCCCAGCGCAAATACCTCTGACATTTCGGGTCCTGCTCTGGCGGCATCGCCGGCCAATGCCGCAGCAGGGCAGCCCTCTCCAGGGTGGTCGCGGTGGGTTGCAGAAAGGTAGCCATGCACCAGTGCGCGAAGGCTGTGTGCAGATGTGGCGTCGGCCTCCGAAGGCTCCAATCCGTCCAGCGGGGTGATTGTCCACTCGAATGCGCGCAGGCACGCCTCGCGTGCCAGGGCATCCTTGGACTCGAAGTGCCGGTACAGCCCGCCATGTGTCAATCCTGCGTCGCGGGTGATCTCCGCCACGCCCACGCCATCCAGGCCTTTTTCTCGATACAGACGTGCAGCGGCATCCACGATTCCCTCGCGATTCTCGGCTGCCTGTGCTTTGCTCACTTTCATACGTTAGATGATACCTATCATCAAAACTCATTTATGATTGCGATCATCATCAATAAGGTCGTGCTCAGTCCCTGCTGAAGACCGAGCTCGACAAGCGAAAGGTGCAGCATGGGTCGTCGGGTGGTTATTACCGGCTTGGGTCTGGTATCTCCTTTAGGGTGCAATGTGGAACTGGCCTGGCAGAGACTGCTGGCCGGCCGGTCCGGGGTGCGGACTCTGAGTGCTTGTACCGCCGAGGGGACAGGCGTCTGCGTGGCTGGGCGTGTACCAGGCCAGCAGGAAGATCCAGAGGCAGGGTGGAATGCCGAAGCCATCATTTCAGCGAAAGAGCTACGCCGCATGGATCGCTTCATTGCATTTGCGTTGGGCGCAGCCGACCAGGCTCTGGCCCATGCGCAGTGGGCTCACCCATCAGCCGAGCAGCGGGAGCGCGCGGCGACCATCATCGGCTCCGGCGTGGGCGGATTCAGCACCATCGCAGAAGCCGTGCGAACCACGGATGGCAAGGGACCCCAGCGCCTGTCACCCTTCACGGTACCCGCTTTTCTGGCCAATCTGGCCGCAGGGCAGGTATCGATCAGGCACCAGCTCATGGGGCCGTTGGGGGCGCCGGTGACTGCTTGTGCCGCCAGTATTCAAGCCATTGGCGATGCGGCGCGCTTGATTCGCGATGACGAAGCGGACATGGCGCTCTGTGGCGGTAGCGAAGCCACGATTGACCGCGTTGCGCTAGGCAGCTTTGCTGCGGCAAAGGCCGTGACGACTTTTGGTGGCGGCGATCCTGCGAGGGCTTCCCGACCTTTCGATCAGGCACGGGATGGCTTTGTCATGGCCGAAGGTGCGGGGCTGCTGGTGCTTGAGGCACTGGATCACGCATTGGAGCGAGGCGCCAAGCCACTGGCGGAGATCGTGGGCTATGGTACCTCTGCCGATGCTTACCATGTCACTTCCGGTCCGGAGGATGGAGCGGGCGCTGCTCGTTCGATGCGCGCCGCGCTGCGTCAGGCACAGCTGCAAGCTGTTGATATTCAACATCTGAATGCCCATGCGACCTCTACACCCGTAGGTGACCGAGGCGAGCTGGCCGCCATTCGTCAAGTGTTTGGCGCAGACTCCAGTCCTTCGATCACGGCCACCAAATCCGCCCTGGGTCATATGTTGGGAGCTGCTGGCGGAGCTGCTGCGATCTTCACCGTATTGGCCTTGCGCGACCAGATCGCACCACCCGTGCTGAACCTGGATCACCCAGATCCTATGGCTGCCGGTCTGGATCTGATCGCCGGTAATGCACGTGCTCATGCAATGGAGCACGCCATGCTCAACGGATTTGGGTTCGGCGGTGTCAATGCTTCCCTGATTCTGAAGCGATTTGCGGCCTGAACCATAGTGCGCCGGAGACTCCACGAGGTCGCAACCGACATGTGGCTTCCGGGCGGTGGTGCAGACTCTCGAGCTGAGCGGTTGCCAATGCGCGAAATGGACAAAGAGCGCCGTGCCTGGATCGCGGATATTGCGCCTGGGCATTGCGACAGCGGATGCAGGACCAAGTCCGATCGCTGCGGGGTATTCGGGCAGGGGCGTAGAAACGGAGCTGAGTGCGGTTTTGACAACCGTTGTGCTTGCACCTCCGGAGCTGGCCGAATGCAGTCGTCCCGATCAGCGGCGTGCCTGCGGCCCCCCGCATCTGTGTTGTGCTGACAAGACTACCTTGTTGCGCCCAGTCATCTTGGCGTTGTAGAGCGCCTCGTCGGCATCGCGGATCACCGCTGCCATATCTGCATCGGCCCGTTCTGGGCTCCATGTGGCACACCCTATGCTGACCGTGATGTGACCGAAAGCGCTTTCTGTATGTTCAACGGCAAGCTTGCAGATTGCGAGACGAATATTCTCGGCAATGAACTCTGCGCCGTCCGAAGACGTGTCGGGCAAAACGACAAGGAACTCCTCGCCTCCATAGCGAGCGGCACTATCTCCGGGGCGGCGGATATTGTTGGCAATGCATTTCGCCACGGTCGCTAGAACGGTATCGCCAGCTTGATGCCCGTAGTTGTCGTTATAGGCCTTGAAACAGTCAATATCCACGAATAGCAATGACAGAGCACTTTGATGCCGTCTGGCTCTTCGCCATTCCTGATCCAGGATTTCATCGAGCTTGCGGCGGTTGCTCAAGCCCGTCAGCCCATCGGTGCGCGCCAACATTGCCAACTCAGACTCCGCGCGCATCTTGCGCTTGAGCTGTACTCCAAAAGCGCAGGACAGACCGATGAATGCCAATGTGAGCGTCCCCATGACAGAGGCAATGAGCAATGTTCTTTGTCGCCAAACCGCATAGATATCAGAATGCGCCTTTGCCACCATGATGATGAAAGGCAGGTTCGGCAAAGTCTTGAAGAAATACAACCGTCTGGCACCGTCGAGATATGACGTGTCCGAAAAGCTGCCCTCTGGCGCCGCCATAAACCGCTTGAATGTGCTTGCGCTACTGATATTGCGACCTATGACTTTTGCATCGTAGGGCTGCCGCATCACCATGGTCCCGTCCTTCCTGATCAGTGCCAGCGATCCATGTGTGCCTAGCGACAGTTCAGAAAATAGTTTCTGGAAATACTCCAACTGGATATCAATCATCACAATTCCAGCGAAAGAGCCGTTCGCATGAGAAATCCTGCGACTGAGAGGAATGCTCATCGAGTCGCCATGTAGTGGTGATACATAGGGGTCACCCACATAGAGACCCAGGTTGGGACTTTCCTGGTGTGCTTTGAAAAAATCACGATCAGAGAAGCTGTCGTTCACCAGACTCTCTGCACCTGCTTTGAGGGTGACTTTTCCCTCAGCATTGAGCACCAGAATGGATCCCAAATAGGTCGCGCTCGCCGCCTTGTCGAACAAGGCTGCTTTGCGAACATGTGGCGACGCAGCCATCAATTCAGGATCGCTCAGGCCCTCGACCACGGCTTGCAGCGACAGTGCATAGAGCTCGAAGTTTCGAACCAGGTCATGTTCTGCAAGCAGGGCGACATCCCGCGATGTCTCCACGGCATGCTCCATCGCATCCAGGCGGCTTTGATAGAGGACGAAAGTACAGATCGCCGTCATCGATAGCGCAACAATCCCTCCCACCAGCGGCATCGCATAAGAGGCACTAAGAATGAAGTTGCAGTGACCAAAAAATGCCGACCAGCGAAAGTTCTTCATGTTGTTGCTTTAATGGAGCGCATTAATCTCATCCACTCTGTTTCCCTTTGCCGATTATCTGTTGCAAGTAAATTTCAGGTACTGCTCCATATCTCTTGGTTCTGCACCACAAGCATCTCGTGGCTGAGATCATCAGCGATGTGCCCCATGGTTAAGCTGCTACTGTCAGCGCTTCGCGATAGCGCTTTCAATGTTGATGCGCCTGCTCTCTTCAGCGAATCGTGAGCTTTTGGCGATTTGGAGTTGATGTGTTCAACATCGCCAAGCTGCGGCCTCGCGCTCGCTCAATTATCAAGGTCTGTGTGCAGGTCCTTTCAGTTCCAGCTGATTGCCATCCGGATCGTGGCAATAGATGGACGGGCCAGTGCCGTCCGTTCCAAAGCGTTGTTCGGCTTTCTCGGCCTTGAGACCGTGGCCGCTCAAGTGGGCCAGGATGGCTGACTCATCGAATGGTTCGATGCGCAGGCAGAAATGGTCCACATTCCTGCGCTCTGTTGAGGCAGCAGGGCCGCCCTCACGTCCAATCGGGCCATGGATATCTACCAGATCAATCATGGATGTACCGGCCCGAAGATGAACCATGCCCAGGTCGTCACGACGTTTTGCAAGTGCGCAGCCAAGCACATCCTGGTAGAAGCGGATGCTTTGCTCCAGGTCACTGACGCGCAGCACGATGTGGTCAATGTGTTGAACGCGGAAAGTGCTCATGGCGATCTCCTGTGCAGACTGGCAGGGGTAATCATAGGCACTATGAGAACCTGCACTCCAAACCAATGAAGTGGGGGGGGACGGGCAGACCGCACCTCCAAGCATGACATTGAACACTTTGCTCATGGTCGTTAGTGGGTGCTGCCGTTCGGCAGGCTGCGGTCGTTTGAGACTCGCCGGTCGGTAGACATTGGAGCTGCTCGTGGTCTTGTTGTGACCCTTCGAAAGTCTCTCGGTCGCGCTCGGCCGAACGGCCCGGCATTGGCAGCCAGTTGCAGCAGGCGAGGCGCCGGAAGTCCGTCATCCTCGCCTCTGAACAGATGTGGCCAGGCAGCAGCAGACTCAGTTTTCGTAATCGGCTTGCGTCACCCTGAGGTGTTTGATGCTGGATTCAGAAAGCAGCCGCTGGCAGACAACGGCAAAGCCCAGCAGTAGCAGCAGCACTGGCTGGAAGACTTGCGTCCCCCAGGTCACGACCAGAAGTCCCCCGGCCAGACCTCCGCCGGCGATGGCAGAGTTCCACGTCGTCACAAACAAGGACTGGGCCAGGTCGACCTGTTCCCCCGCGACTTGCGCGAGTGAGGTCTGAAACAAGGTGGCTGAACCGCCGAAGGCGAATCCCCAGACTGCCAATGCTGCCAAAGCCAGCGACGAACCGCCCCAGCTCAGCCCCAGCATCAGCATCAGAACAGCGCCGCAGAAAAGCAGAATGCTCGCCATCGACAGGCGATGCAGATGCCGGTCAACGAACAACCCCGTCAACCAGATGCCGGGCAAGGCCGCAATACCGAAGACCAGCAACGCCAGGTCGATGCGGACATGCACTCCACTGGCCGCGAGAAAAGGCGCGATGTAGGTATAGAGGATGTTGTGGGCAAGTACATAGAAGAGCACCACCATCAATACTGCCAGCACGCCGGGCGTGCGCATCACGGCGGCAACGGGCTTGCGCTGCTTCTGGTCCTGCCCCGGAAAATCCGGAAGCCGCAGCCACATCCATAGCCACAGCAGCAGGGCCAGGATACTGGCCAAGCCGAAGCACCAGCGCCAGCCCCATGCCAATCCCAGCCAGCCGCCTGCGGGAACGCCCAGGGACAATGCCAGCGGCGTGCCAGCCATGGCTACGGCAATGGCGCGGCCACGGAACTGCGGTGCAACCAGGCGGGTGGCGTAGCCCGCAAGCAGCGCCCACAGCATTCCCGCAGCCATACCTGCCACGATGCGCGCGGCCATGATGAGGGTGAAACTGTCCGACAAAGCCGTCACGCTGTTGGCCAGCGCAAAACCCAGCACAGCAGCCATCAGCAGCGGGCGCCGGCGCATGCTGCGTGTCATCGTCACAAGCGGAATGGCAGCCACCAGCGAACCGAATGCATAGGTGGTCACGGTCTGGCCGATCCAGGCTAGAGAGACTCCCAGGTCTTGTGCCATCTGCGGCAGCAGCGCGGCGGGCAACGCTTCAGTGAGGATGGTAATGAAGGCAGCCATGCTCAGGGCCAGCAAGTTCGCCCAGGGCAGACTATTTTGAGAGTTAGAGGCAGTCATTCTTGAAGGCCCCGGTAAACCGCATCCCGCAATGCCGATACAAAACGCCCCGACATTCCCTCATACAAGGTGTTGGTCATGGCAACCACCGTCAGACCCCGGGGGCGGTCCACCCACCAGGCATGTCCGTAGGCACCACCCCAGCGCCAGGTGCCACGGGACTCGGGTGACTGGGCCAGTGCCGGGTCGCGTAGCACGGAAAAGCCCAGGCCGAATCCCAAGCCGGGGCCGGCGGCCAGTTCCTGTCCCTGTGTCTGGTCCCGCGCCATCTCGGCGACCAGGTGCTCGGGCATCCAGCCATCCCGACCTGTGCGCAGCGCCTCCAGCAGACGCAGCAAATCATCGGCAGTGCCCACCATGCCGGCGCCGCCGGAAGGAAACGCGCGTTCATCAAAAGCGCGTGAAGGGCTGTAGGCAATACCTATCGTGCCTTCGAAGGGCGCCACGACCTCGCCTTCCTGCAAGCGATGGGGCACCGGGTCGCCATTGACGTAAGCCGTCGCCATACGCGCCGCATCCAGGCAGCTGAAGCCGGCATCGACCATGCCCAGCGGGCGCGTCACCAGAGTCTCGATGGCCTGCGGCAAGCCCATGTCGCTCGCTGCTTCAACCACCGCGCCTAGTACATCCACGGCCAGGGAGTAGCCCCAGCCAGTGCCGGGTGCATACAGCAGCGGCACGCTGGCAATGCGGCGCAGATTCTCCTGCAGGTCAATACCGCTCGCATCCATGCCATCCGATACACCAGCCCGCGTGTACGGGCCGCGTGCGTCGGGTTCCAGAAAGCGGTAGCCCAAGCCTGCAGTGTGGCTGAGCAACTGGCGCACCGTGATGTTCGTCTCACCGCCATCAGGAAGCCGGGGGCGAAAGGCTGGCAGCCAGGTCATGACGGGCTCGTCCAGTGCGATGCGTCCCTGGGCCACCAACCGCAGAACGGCAGCGCTTATCACCGGCTTGCTGGCCGAGGCCCAGCGGAACACCATGTCTTCCGACATTGCGACGCCTGCCTCACGGTCGGCCCAGCCGGCGGCCACGCGGCACAGCGTTTGACCGTGCTGATAAGCGAGCACTACGGCGCCCACCAGGCGCTGCTCGGCAAGGGCGTGGTGCACTGCATTGCTCACCAATGTCAGCGGCTCGGAAATGGGGTGCTGCATGCTTCTTGTAAGCGTGCAGGAAAGTGAAGAAGTCATCGGATCACAGTCCTCTTTGCTTGGAAACCATGACCTTATGCGGCATGCAATCCGAGAAAAAGTAGGATAGAGTTCCACTCTTCAAGGACGAATATGTCCGCAATCAAGAGACACACTGCCGAAACGAAAATGGCGATGCATGGATAGCCTCAACGCATTTACGGTGTTTGTGCAGGTCGCCGAGACCCGAAGCTTTGTCGCGGCTGGCCGCCTGCTGGGAGTCTCCGCTTCTGCGGTAGGCAAGAGCGTGGCGCGCTTCGAGGAAAAACTGGGCGTGCGCCTGTTTCATCGCAGCACCCGCAGCATCACACCTACCGCCGAAGGTTTGCTGCTGCTGGAGCGCAGCAGGCGCATTCTTTCAGAGATCGAAGCGGCACAGGCGGAACTGTCTCAGGCCTCATCGGCTCCAAGAGGACGCTTGCGTGTGAGTCTGCCGCTGGTAAGTACCCTTGTGCTGCCGGTGCTTGCCGATTTCATGCACGAGTATCCGGATATCCAGTTGGACCTTGATTTTTCAGACCGTCTGGTTGATGTGGTGGAAGAGGGCTTCGATGCCGTGGTCCGCACCGGAGAGCCTGCCGATTCCCGTTTGGTGGCGCGCAAGCTCGGTCATTTCAAGATGGTGCTGGTTGCGTCTCCCAAATACCTCGCTACCTATGGCAGTCCGAGCAAGGTGCAAGACCTCCAGTCCCACCTCTGCCTGCATTTCCGTTGGCCTCACAGTGGCAAGCTGGAGGCTTGGCCACTCCCTCCAGAGCCGGACGGCGAGCCTCCGAAACTACCGGTATCAATGGTCTGCAACAATATCGAGACGCGTGCATGTTTTGCCCTGCAGGGGCTAGGCATTGCCTGTCTGCCGGACTTTGCCATTCGTGAGGCGCTGGCCGACGGAAGACTGGTGCGTGTCATGCCTGAACAGGCGCAACGCGAGGGGGTCTTCCACATTTTGTGGCCGGCAGGCAGACATGTTTCGCCCAAAGTCAGAGCCCTCGTGGATTTCCTGTGCTCGCGGGTATTTGCCTCCAACTGACGGGTAGGTGTCGCGGTCCAGGCAAAGAGCGGGCCTGAGATTGCTTCACCGGAGCGAATTTTTCGGGCTTGTCGCTATGAGGTCTTCTTTTCACCAAACTTGTCGACAGCCCTTGCCGGTTGTTTGAGCACCAGCACAGCAGCTTTATGTTGGTGCTTTATGTGAGGCTTGCATTTCTGGATACCGGCACTCGTTCCAACATGAAAAGTCACTTGGTGAATGAACTCACAGGCATTGGCAGGCGCGGCTCTTCCCATCGGTAGTTCTTGCTCAAGACATTGCGCTCAAGGGATTGGCTGCTCCAGCGTATATCCAGCAGGTCCGCGATAGTCCATGCGGCCCAATCGGAGCGGAAGGGCCTCTGTGCAACGTCTTCAGGCAGTTTTGGCGCAGAGGGTGTTCGCCAGATAATCGCGGGAATACGGTAACCGGCCTCGGTGCTCTTGCTGTGTCCCGCATGGTTGCGGACATGTCCCACTTCCTGACCATGGTCGGACAGATACATCCATGCCACCTTGCCTTTTGCCAAGACAGCTGATTGGGTGAGGCGCAGCGTCTCCGCCACCACATAATCGTGGTACAGCAGCGCTGCATCATATTCCTGGCGTTGCCGGCGCACCCATAAGGAGGCGCCCTTATTCTTCAGCGATGCATCAATCGCATCTGCTTCATCATCAAAGGGGTTCTGGCCCTTGGGGTAGCGCAGGCTGTAGTGCGGATGAGCGCCCAGCATGTGAACCACGATGAACTTGCGCTCGGAAGGCGCATCAAGAGCCGTTTTCAGTTCATCGACCATTTCCCCGTCCAAAGACACAGAGGAGCGTCCGGGAGTGCGATTTACCATCTGCACGATGTCAGCCAGCCTGGCATGCTGCTGTTCGATACCTACATCGTCGTGGTTGCTGATCCACCAGACCTTGTAGCCCGATGCGCGAGCAAGTGCGACCAGATGATGGGACTCGGTCGAGCCCGGGGCTCCGAAGCCAAACAAGTTGCGCACTGCGGGCAGGGTACTGGCATCCACAGACCATGCATTGCGCAGCACGGTCATCTGAGCCCCTGAAATCCTTTGATGCTCCTGGAGCTGGGGCGTCGTCTGTCTGTCATAGCCATAGAGCGACAGGTTGTCGCGATTGATGCTTTCACTGAGTACCAGCACGACGGTGGATGGCCCGGCGTCCGCCAGCGTAGGCCTTGCTTGAATGGCGTGATCCAGCAGTCTTGCACGCTCCTCATGCTGATCGGCGAGGCTGGCTTTCAGTTTTTGAGTGGAGTGAACCCATTGGGTCCAGAAAATCGCGGGATGCAGCCTGCGCCAAGGCTTGCTGGAATAGGCCAGCGCGCACACAAGGGCCACGATCAATGAAAGCACCGCCAGCCTTCTGTCCCTGCGCAAGGCGGCCAATATAGTTCGCCCCGTGAGATGCCACACCAGCAAAGCGAGCAAGACAAGGCCGCCGCAGATAAGCACGACACTGCGCCAGTGCATTGACAGATATTCGGAGCTTTCACGCCAGTTGGTATTGGCCATCGCGCCGATCACCATGGCGCCCTCTGGTGACGACTGGTACAGCTCCATCAGATAGGCGCGCATGGTGCCGTCCAATGCAAAAAGCATCACCCAGGCAAATGAAAGCCAACGTCGCGCCTTGAGCCATGCAGGGCTGCGCATCGGCCAGGCCAGACCGACGAGCACAGGCACCATGAGTATCAGCAACTGTGCAACACGTCGGCCGTCATGCCCCAGAACAATGAAGAACAGGACAATGGCGGCCAAACCGCTCAGCGCTGACCAGGAGACGCGCATGCCGTGAAACGCGGGGGAATCACCGGGGATGGATGTTTGGGACAAGACACTTGACTCATGAAGTTCAACTACCGCAGCAAAATGCTCTTCAAGCATTGGAGGGGTGATGGCTTCACTCCCCGGCTTTCTTGCTGCATCGAACGCAATAGCTTTTCGACCTGCCTTGTGAATCAGGTGGGCGAATACTTCTGCGGAGTTATGTGTCTTTGGTGCTGAAGTCGGCGCTAGCGGCGCGATCCTAGCATTTTTTGTTTCATCGCAAAGTGGCGCTGGGCGAAGTTGGCTAAGCCCAAAACGAATTGCCAATCAGGGGCGATGCAGTAGCTCGGCATCTGCAAAAAAGCGTCCATTGAGGCCGTGCTGTACCTGGAGAGCGCGCTCATCAACAGCTTGCGCTTGGGGAGGGCAGCCTCAGCTTGAATGCCTTGGCATGTCTCAACGACTCGGTCTTCATGCAGAGGCCAGGAATTGATGGTGGCACTCGGCATGAAGCCGAGTTGGGCGTCGATTCACTGAAATGGCGCTCCATTGAGATTAGCGTCAACGGGGCGTTGTTGCGTAAATCATCTGCGGCCCTCGGGTAGCCTCGGGCAATGAGTCAGCCCGCGTCGCCCAAGCACCGCTACCGCACCACCAACTTGAAGCAGTACAACGCAGCACTCAAGGCTGCCAGAGAACCTATGCCGACTCGCGCAGAGCAGGCGGATTTCATAGGATTTCGTTGTGCTAGAATTTTCGGAGCACGACATTGTCACTTCCAGTAGAGACAATGGTTTGCAGCAGATTTTGCAATGAAATCATGCGGTTAACGTTGTGCGGGCGTCGTTCAATGGTAGGACTCTTGCTTCCCAAGCAAATAACGTGGGTTCGATTCCCATCGCCCGCTCCAGCTTTGCCTTTTTAAAACAAAGACTTATCGCGATCTTTGTTTTTTCAGGGGAGTTCCTGGGGAGTTTTGTCCGATGAAGGACTCCAGCTTCGCCTGCTCTATATCCCCTTGAGCGTCGTCCAGCCACTTGGAATAGACGTTCAAAAACATCTCCACCGAATGCCCCATCTGCTTGGCTGCATAGGCCGGCGTGGCTCCTGCCATGAGCAGCATCGTCGCATAGGTGTGGCGCATGTTGTTGGGCGGGCGGTACCGAATGCCCAGCGCCTTGAGCATCGGCACCCATAAGGGGTTGCGAAACCGCTTGTCATCTGCCCAGGGCTCGCCATGCGTCGGGTCGGCGAAGATCGTTTGTGAATCCTTGGGCGCGGCCTGGCTCATGACGTCGCTGGCCATGCTGCCGATATGCGCCCTTGGGGCCTGTCCCTTCTGCCTTTCCAGCGCATCCAGGGCCCGGCTGTTCAGGCTGACCAGGCGGGCCTTGTTCGTTTTGGTCTGCTTGCGCAGGCCCTTGACGACCGCCTCATGGATCAGCACCTGCTTCTTGTTCCAGTCGATGCTGTGCCAGCGCAGGGCCACCATCTCGCTGGTGCGCAGGCCTGAGAAGAATCGGAATGCGATCAGATTGGCGACCGTGGGCGCAAACTTGGCGCGCGCGTAGTCAATGATCTGCTCGACTTCCTCGCGGTCGAACGGGTCGGGCGGCTCCCTTTGCCACTTGGCGCTGGGGACCGCCGCGACCGGGTTCTCGGTCAGCAGTTTGTCGAGCACGGCCAGGTCCATCGCAGATCTGAGGGCCGACACATAGTTGTTGACGGTCTTGCCGCTCAGATCCGGGCGGGTCTTGATGGCTCGCAGAATGTCCGAATGCTTCAGGGCCGAGACCTGCTTTTCGCCAATGAACGGCTTCCAGAACTTGACCGCGCTGAGGTAGCCGGCCAGCGTCGAATTCTCTGCCACCTTCACCGACAGCCAGTGATCCAGCTGGTGGGCCACGGTGGTGCCGGCGGCCACCGTGCCGCCTTCCGGAAAGTACTCGCGCATCACAAAGTTGCCTGCGCGTATCTTGAGCTTGATCTCGGCAAGCAGCCGGATGGCATATTTGACGTTGGCAGGCGTTGGCGCAATGGCCTTGCCCTCCACCAGGAGAGTGCGGCGAATGCGCTCCCCCCGGTAGGCGAACGAGAGCCGAATGCCGCTCTCACGGATCTCTACACCCCGCGCATTACCCATTTCTGGACTCCTTCACGGTCGATAAAAATGTGCGAGTCGGGCGACCTGAAATACTCACGCCGCTCGATCCAGACACCGCTCTCGATCTTTCGGCGGATGGCCTTCTCGGTGAAGCCCGAGATGGCCGCAAAGATCCTGATGGTGACAAAGCGATCCGGTGCCAGAAAGACCGGTGGCGGCTGGGTGGCGGTCAGAAAAGAGTCCATGTCATACCTCCTGAAAAAGAAGAACCCTGCAGAGGGGCAGGGCTCGGGGTTGCTCGATCGATTGCGTGGTTCACATCGCATGCTGCGGCTGGGCAAGCCGCGTTGAAGCACCGGCTGGTTCCTGGCTGCGCGCCGGCACCAGCGCGCAGTGAATGACGCGTGCATGCACCTCGCTGCGCGGCGGGCGGCAGGCCAGTGTGTGGATGCGGGCGCGCTCCAGCTCCACCACCAGGGCGGCGCCGGGCAGCAGCGCTGCATGGTGTGTGTGCCAAAAGCGCTGCGCCGCCACGCCCGTCCAGGTGGCGCGCCATGGCTCGGTGTGGTGCGGCCCCAGGCGGTCCAGCAGCAGCAACTGCAGCTGAAAAGCGCCGCACAGCGCCGTGCTGGCCTGCGGCGGGGTGCGGCTGAGGAAAAGCGTTCCGGTATGGCGCATGCATGCCTCCTTTCTCGGCAATAAAAAAAGCCCGCACGGCATGGGCCGGGCGGGCTGGGGTTTGAATGAAATCAGGCTCTAGCGTTGATGTATCAAGCGCTGGTAGCTATGAAATTGATAAACCTACTGCAGCTGCAGCTGCAGACGGCCTTGATGGCCGGATTGAGTGGGTTGGGCGGTTTGGTTGGGCTGGGCCTGCTGCAGCGCCTGCAGCTCGGCGCGTGTGGCCATGCGCTGGGTGCAGGCTGCCGCCAGTCGCGCCAGCGTGGTGTCGCTCACGATCAGGTCGGTGCGCACGGCCTGGGTCAGCTGGGCCAGCGTCATCACCATGGCGCCGGCCTCAATGGGCTGCACATACGGGTTCATCGCGCCGTCCGCGCCGCGGGTAAAAGACAGCAGCATGCGCGTGGAGTGGGGCGCTTCGCCCTCCAGCATCACGGCATCGAATACGGCCTGATAGACCTGCAGCGTGGCTGCATGGGCGAGTTGGTGGGCATGCTCGACGAGGTGAACGTCGCGTTGCTGGGTGTTGTCGTCGGTCTGCTGTTCAAGCAAGTCGAGCACCCAGGCTCGAAACTCCTTGGCCACGGTCGTGCGGGCAAACATGGCTAGAAGGTGCGCGCCGCGCAGGCTGAAGATGCGGACTTCCTTTTCGCTGTTCCCATTGCCGAAACCCTTGACGGTCAAATTGACCGTCAAGCTCATCTTCTCTGTGAACTCGTCGGAGCGCCGTGCATAGATGCGGTTGATCGCGCTCTCATCGGCGTACCCAAGAGCCTGGGCAATTTCGTTGGCCTTGAGCCAAGGCTGTCCTTGGTGGTCAACGATGCCGAAAGTGGTGGAGTGAAAAGACAGCGCAGCAGCGCGTGCATTGAGGGTGTCAGCCATTACGGCCTCCTTGCGGTCATTTTTGCAACAACCACCGTCCCTTGACGCCAACCAAAGGGCGGTGACTCGAAGAGATTGGCGTACCGGGACCGCTTGCGCTAACCGGCGAGCCTTGCGGCTCTCCCTCCGAGCCACCATAAAACTGGGGCCACAGACGACAAAGCCGCACGACTGCGGAGCAGATGCGGCTTTGTTGTCGCCGCAAGCAGTATTCAGGACGCCAATCCTGGTCACGCTTTACGGGCGTGACGAAGTGAAGTGTACGCGAAGCAGTTGCGTTATGCGACTGCCAGTGTGCGGCTTTGCAACATTCAGATACTTCTTGTGTATGCTCGCCTCCCATGAAGGAGATGGCTTTTATGGCGTTTATTTTTTGGGCAGGTCTGGCTTTTTTGCTGGGATGTGCATTCTGCGTTCACTTTGATGTGTTTGGTTTTCGTAGAAGACTAACGAAAAATTTTCTATATGCTTTTAGCTTTATTCTTCCGAAAATAGATTCGCGCGGCAGGCGAATGAAATTTGGAATGGCAAAAACTGCTTCCTATGTATTTGCTGTAGTTCTATTTTTACTTCTGACTTCTATATTTCTATCTTTTGCCGTGCCGTATGCAATAGGTGAGGAAGAGAATAAATTTACGGGGCCATTAGGAGATCTTTTTAATGGGATACTGACGCCAGTACTGACGTTTCTAACTTTCTGTGGGTTGCTTGTAACTATTATTATTCAGAATGTGCAAATGAAGGCAACGCTTCAAGAATTGGAGCTCACAAGAAAAGAGATGTCAGAATCAACAGATGCGTTGCAGGCGCAGGTCGCTAATTCAACAGCACAAAAATTCGATAGTAATTTCTATGAAATGCTTAAGCTTCATACAACTATATCGGAGCAATTGAAAAATAGAAGCGAAGTAATAGAATATGAGTTTGACAGCTTTAATAAAAAATCGTCATTGTGGTCTGGATTTAATAGTCCTAATGTCTTGCGCAGCTTTTTCTTAATTAACTATCAACTCTTGAAATATATAAAAAGCAATGAGGATTCTGATGTCATAACCTCCAAGGAAGCAAAAAAATATGCAAACATTGCTAGAGCGATGCTTCCCGATGATTTATTTGGATTGATATTCCTAAATTGTTTGAATCCGAGATTTAGTAAGTACAAAGAACTGATTGAACATTATCAGTTTCTGGAGCATTTGGTATTTTCTGGTTTTGAAGATGCATACACTGTTAAAGCGATTTCTGAGTATTCGCGAAAAGCCTTTGGTGATTCAGAGAATATGAGAAAATTTCTTGAAGATAAGAAAGAAAAAATTCTTGAATTTGTCGGGAAAGATGTTATTTCCTACATGAAATCTACTGACCGTAGAATTAAATCGGATAGAGAAATAATTGATAAATATGAGATAAAGAAATTGAAGCGCTCGGATCCGGAGAAGTATGCGAATATGGTGGAAAAATTAGACTTATTTAATAATTTCATTGTTGATATAAAAAATATAATAGTTAACTTATCACTTGTTGAATGTTTGGATGATGAAAATTTGGTGAATGTTATTGCATCCAAAGATCAATTTTACTTCTTGAGAAAATTTCATTTTAATTTTGAAAATTATATTCAGGTGATTAAGTACATTTTTGACTTAAAAGGAAATTGGTATGGATTATTTAATGGAGCACCATCTCATATAAAAAATGTCGAGACGGGAATGCGTGCGACTTGAAGTTGGGCATGATTAATGTTTTTTAGAAGCTTATATTTACTTACTCTCATTCGTTCTAGTATGTTGCCCCCCAAGGCCATTTGCTGCTCGCGGTCGTGAATGCTTGTTTATCAAGGTCGTGCCTTCGGCATGCCAATCGGTATGTGGTGTCATATCGGTGGGCAGTTTGCGCAAGGCCAGCAGGTCGCGCCGCAGATCGGCGTTGAGGTTGCTCAGGTCTCGGGAGAGCAGGGCCTGCTCGCGAGCCAGACGCACTAGTTCATAGCGGCCTGAGGTGCCGGTCATCAAGATTCCTTGGTGAACAAAAAAGCCCGCCGGGTCTGGAACCTTGCGGGCTTTTGTTTGGGTGGGGGGCTTCTAAATTTGTGAGCGCGCTGCGCTTGCTCTAGCTGCATTTGAAAGTAGTCTGCAACCGAAAGCTTTGCTGGGCTGGCGGTAGCCGCTTTGCTTTCCATAGCGCGTAGCAGGCGGCTGCACTGCCGGTCGCGGTGCTGCAGCTCTAGCAGCACGGTGTCGATGGGGTGTCGGCTCAAAAGCCCTGGGCTGCAGTCACGCCGGCCCCATAATGCGCCACCCATTGCTATCAAGAATTTGGCTTCTATGTCTTCCAACGGCTTTCACGTCCATGGCCCGCACGATCACGAACTCGAACATGCTGCCCAGGGCGAACATGGCGCAACCGCCCACCACGGTATTGGCGGCGGCAGCCTGACCAACCAGATCGCCATGTGCACCGCCGTCATCGCCACGGTGGGCGCCATCTTCTCGTACATGGGCGGTGCGACCCAGGCCAATGCCGGGCTGTACAAAAACGACGCAGCCATCAAGAAGACCGAGGCGGCCAATCAGTGGGCCTTCTATCAGGCCAAGAGCACCAAGCAGTCGATGGCCGAGTTCGCGCGCGATCTGGTGGCCACGGAGGACAGGCGGGCAGCCTACCAGGCCAAGGTGGAGCGCTACGAGAAGGAAAAGGACGACATCAAGCGCGATGCCGAGCGCCTGGAAGCGGAGGCTCGGCACTGGGACGAGCAGTCCGAGATGCAGATGCACTTGCATCACCGCTGGGCCCAGGCCACCACGGCACTGCAGGTCGCGATTGCCCTCGCCGCCATTGCGCTGCTGACCAAGAAGAAGTGGCTCGAATACGGGATGCTTGGCGTGGCCGCGCTCGGCCTGGCTGTGGGCGGGCTGGCGATGCTGCATATCTAAAGCGTTTTTACGATCGGCTGAGCAGTCGCGTTGGGAACGAGCAATGGGCAAATAGGGCTGCTGCTGAGCAGCCGCTCGCAGCTCGTCGCGGTCTGAGGTGTCGTTCATCAAGACTCCCTGGTGATCAAAAAAGCCCGCCGGGTCTGGAACCTTGCGGGCTTTTGTTTGGGAAGTGACTTCTCAATTTGTGAGCGCGCTGCGCTTGCTCTAGCTGCGTTTGAAAGTAGTTTGCTACCGATAGCCTTGCTGGGCTGGCGGTAGCCGCTTTGCTTTCCATAGCGCGTAGTAGGCGACTGCGCTGCCGGTCGCGGTGTTGCAGCTCGTGCAGCACGGTGTCTATCGGATGCATCGGCAGGAGATCCCCAAGCCCAGGTGGCCCAGCTCGGCAAAGCCGTGGTCAAACGCTTCGGCGGCGCTGCGGGCGATGTGATGGATGGAGACGCAGCCGCATTTCAGAACAAAGATGCGCATGACGGCTGCTCCTCGAAAAGCTGCAGATTCAGGTGGTTGGCGGTGCCGGCACGCACGCGGTTGATCGTCATCAGCGCCGGGCCATGCTGACTGCGGCGCCGCTGCTTGCTGGCTGAGGCTGCCTGCTCTGCTGCAATGCGTGCGCGGGCCTTGGCGAAGGTGTCGGCAATGTTGGTGCTGGCCGAGTTGCTGTACTGGAATGCCGCGCTGGTGATCGGCACGCTGGGCAAGGTGGGGCGAGCTGCTTGCATGGGGTCTCCGGTTGAGGGCAAAAGAAAAGCCCGCTCAGCGATTGCTGCGGGCTTGGGAGATTGGCGGCTGCAGCCGTTGACTGGCGCAGGCCGTGAATAAAGAGCCGATGCCCTTGCAGGCATGCCAGAGGAAGTGAAGTGGAGGGAGGAGATGCCTCTGGCTCGGCGAAAACCGTTCAAGCCGCAGCGCCCTGGTGCAAGGCGCTCTGGTTTGGCCCCGATGCGCACGGGGAGGGCGGTGCCGGGATTCCAACCGGCGTTGCCGTTTTTGCTCTTGGCCGCATTCGCCTCACCCTTTTGACCGTGTACGCCCTTTGGCGGCTGGATACGGCAGGGATGCCGCGCAGAGCAGCGGCCGTGCCCGCTGATGCGATGAAGCCCGGGGACGCTCCGCGTGGGTGGAGCGAACGACATGGGCATGCGACTTTTGAAAGACCGGGCCTGACCCGGTCGATACCGTGGTGCCCATCGCGTCTACAACCTCTGCTGCACTCCCGGGATGTCAACTGCGCGCTTGCGTTGGTGGTGCTGGCCCCTGTGTTGACGTGCTCGGGTGTGCGGGTTGCTGCGATGGATGAATTACACTAAATGTGTAAATCTGTGTCAACACATTTTGTGTATTTGTGTGATTTTTTTGTGTATTTGAGGTTGGTTGGGCATAAAAAAGCCCGCTGTTGCGGGCTTTGACGTGATGGTCTTGAAGACTCAGCGCTGGGCAAATTCTTTGATTTGCCGCATGGCGCCCGAGTCAGCTCCGGGCACAACTGTCACATGGTGGCGTTGCAGGTCGTGAATGATTTCTTGACCCAGTTCGTAGTGGGCAGATTTTTCTGTCGGGGCGAGCGTCACGTTGATCAGAACGTCTCTTGGCAGTTGCTTGAGCTTTATCAGCCGATCTATCTTGCCTTTCCAGACGTCGCCGTGGGCGGCAATGTCATTGGCGTCGGCTTGGCTGAGGTTCAGTGCCTTGATGATCTTGAGGGGAGTACTGTCAATGGTCTGCACAAAGTCAAACTTGGCGTTCACGATTTCGTTGCCAACGCGCGCTGGTTTGAATGGTGCGGGCAAGTCCAGGCCTTGCAGCAGATCACGCAGGCGCATATTCATCGTCTGTTCCACATACTCTGGGGTGGCAAACGAGTGATCGACATAGTGATCAAATTTATCGCGCAAGGTCTGTGCGGGGTCGCTGGTGAGCAATACGCGCGCAGGACTGAAGCGCACGATGGCCTCGCGCGGCTGAACCAAGGCGCTGAACATTGTGCGCAGAGCTTCCGGTTGGTTGCTGCTGGGGAGTTGGTATGCAGTGGCCCTCAAGCGCGACAGCTCTTCCTCGACGCTTTTGACAGTGCGTAAGTAGAAGCCTCGATCCAGTGCATCGAAAAAATTGGTGACCCGTTTGGACTTCTTGTCCTGCAGCAGAAAGTTGAAGTAACCAGTCTGAGGGCAAGTCAAAACGACGCCAATATTGGCGAATTCGCCAGTCTCAGTGTATGGAACGAATTGAACAATCGAGTAACGGCAGGCAAGAGGCTTCATGCAAACCTCCAAAAATCGGGCAAGTGGCACCGTGACAGGGTGGCTCTGATGGTATTCAGATCAACGTTGGCAGGAACGTCGCATTCCGGGTTGTTCCAGTGCCATTCAGGAGGAATATTGTCGCAGGCCTTCTCGAATACTGCATCCATTGCCGTGCAAAACCGTCCTTGAAGGGCAGCGCGGGTGACAAGATCCGCCTGCTCCCAGCAATGCCTAAAGATATGATTTTCAAGAAACATTCTGGGGTTTAGGCTTAGGTCGAAAGCTAGATTGTGGTCTATCATGACCAGTTCACGTTGCTGTGTATCCCAAAGTAAGTTCGGGTTGCCATCGGTGCGGTCAATGTTCTGGATCCACCAGTCAAATGCAAAGACTTCTATCTGGCGGTCAAGAGGAATGTATTGAATCTGTGCCTTATCCAGCCATGTGCAGCCCAAGTGCTGCTGTGAGCCAAAAGCTGGGCCGGCCCCTATTACTTTCCAGTGGGCGGGCACTTCGTCCAGCAACTCCTCGGAAACATTCACGATGTTGAAGGGTGGTAGCGGCAGATCTATTGCCCGGGCTAGGTGTGCGCAGATCCACTCATGGCAAAGACTGGCGCGATCTGTCTGTCGGCCTTTGACGTAGTAGAGGTTCCCGTCGGTTGCAATGCACTGGAATGGCTCCTGCATTCCTTGTTCGGCGCGACCTTGTATTTCTTGAACTTCAAGCTGTAGAGCGGGCATAAAGTCGTATGAAGTGAAAGCTGATTACAGCTTCTGTCCGTTCCATGCCCAGACCACACGGCCCAGCACGCGAACCTGGTGATCCCCATTCAGTTCATCCACGGTCTTGATGTTGGGATTGTCCGAGCTCACTTCCAAGGTGCCGGACATACGCATGCGCACGCGCTTGATATAGGTCTGGCCGTGTACATCCAGCACATAGACGCCTTCATGGCTGGCAGGGTCGCGCGAGCCCACGTCGACCAGCAGCACATCGCCGTCGCTGAAGGTGGGTGACATGCTTTCGCCATGAGCGTGAATGAACTTCAGCTCCCGGATATTGCCGGGCTTGATGTGTTGGTTGATCCAGTGTGCGGAGAGGGCCAGATCGCCCACCACATAGTCTGCATCGAGCGTGTCATTGCCTTTGCCCATGCTTCCGCTGTTGGCCAAGAGCGGAATTCGAACTAGGTCACGAGTATCGATTGCTGGCAAAACCTCTGCCAGATCATCGCTCAAAGCGGCCCGCACAAAGCGAGGGCCTGTGCCTTCCAGGATGTAGGTGGATGAAACCCCAAGCAGACTCTGAGCCTTGGCCGCTGCCTTGGCGGAAACGCCGCGAGTGCCCCAGTTGGTGACAGTCTGGGCGGACTCGTTCATAGCATCTGCGAGCTTCTGTGGGCCGCTGATTTCTGCATTGACTTCGCGTGCTGCACTGAGCAGACGTTCGAAGGTTTGGTGCTTCTCTTTTGACATAGGCGGATTGTTCTGGAATTACACAATCTGTGGCTACACAAAAAGATTGATAAAAATACACCTAGTGTGTAGCATTGGGCGATGACCGATATCGAACTCATTGCTCACCATGGAGGCCCGGCGAAATTTGCCCGGCTTCTCGGCCTCCCTGGGGCAAAAGGTGTGCGTCGCGTATGCAACTGGAAAAAGCGCGGAATTCCGGCTGCTGTGAAGGTCGCATTCCCCACGGTGTTTCGACTGCAGTTCTGGCCCGAGCTGGCCTCTCAGCCTCACGCCGGTCAGGAGACTGCTCATGGCTAAGCGCATCACTCGCCGACTTCGCAAGCTCGCTGCGCCCAGAGGCTTCGAAGTTATGCCCTCGGATGGGCGTCGTTTCATGGTTCTACGGCTGCGATCCGGGCGCAGGGTGGTGCAGCGGACTTTCACCAGCAGCGAGGTGGACTTTTTGGTGTGGATGCTGGCCTGGGTGAGCTGGAACTCTGACGAGGCCAAGACACCCGCACAGGCGCTGTTGCTGGCATTTGAGCGCGGTAGAGGTATTTCGCTTGATGGCGAACTATCTCGTCGCACGCAACTGCCGCCGTTGCACGGTTTATCCCCTTCTGATGTTGCTGCATGCGCAGCGCGCTGGTTCAGTGCAGTTGGTTCACACATTGCATTTCCTGCCTGTCCAACGGATGTGGCAAGGGAGGAGGGGTCTGCTCGAGCAGGCTTTTTGGCCGCTGCCATGGAACTGCGAGATTTACTGGCCCAGAGCTCGGATGGTAGGCAGGCCTTGCGTGATCTCGGTTTTGAGCCACTCCTTCAAGACGTCGAAGGTGAATGACATGGATGGCTTCATTACGTTCTCTTTGGCTTTTTTCCAAAGAGTGTCGCTTCGTACAGCTTCTGCAAATTCGCAGCCTGTCCAGGTAAGCCGCCAAATTTGGGCGAAGTCTGCTGGCGCACGTCCGTCGTTTGGATGGAGTGTGGCTGTTAGCAGGCCCGCCTCTTGCATCCATTGCGCGTGGATGGCGAACAGTTCTTCTTCGACCCCATCCAGCTTGTTGAGCGCTTCCCCGGGTTGCAATGCTTCTGTGGCCAGCGCAATGCGCCGGATCAAGTCCATGTCTCGTTTCACTATTGTTCCCTCTGATATCACTGGTAGTGCAGCCATCGTATCCAAGAGCAAGGGAAGTTTCATTTCGGCCCCGAAGCCTCACGTCAGCACCCGCACGGCCACGCGCTGCAGCTCTTCGATGACGGGCAGGGGCACGCTGCCGGTGCGCAGCATCTCGTGGATGCACTGGTTGTTCCAACGGGCGACTTTGCGGGTGGTGAAGCTGTCGCGGCCTTCGACGTCTAGGACGAAGACGATTTGCTGCAGCAGCAGCTCCATGGCGTGGGCCCACTCGGGAGTGGGGGCGATGGGGGTCTGCTTGGCTGTCTGTGCGGCGGCCGTCAGTGATGCGCCTGAGAAGTGAGGTGTAGTCATGAGAAGCAGTGTCTCTTTCCCTCCCCACGCAAACAATGGCGAAGCAGGCCGCCAAAACGACATGCGGATGCCGGCCGATGTGACGGATGCGGCATACCTGATCGCACACAACCACCCGGGCGGTGTGCGTGTACTGGCCGAGCGCATGGGCGTGAGCGCCAATACGCTGCAGAACAAGCTGAACCCGAACAACACGACGCACCACCTGACGCTGCGCGAGTCTGTGGCGCTGCAGGTGATGTCGAGCAACCCGGCAATTCTGCATGCCATGGCGGCGGCCCTGGGCTACACCTGCGTGCCCGCGCTGCCCGACCAGGCCGCGGGCGACCCGGTGGAGGCGTTTGTGGCCTTGCAGCAGGAGGTGGGGGAGTTCACGTCCGCAGCGGCAGACGCCTTTCGTGGCGGCAAGGCCATGGTGAGCCGCAACGAGATCAAGCGGCTGCAGTACCGCTACAACGAGCTGATATCTGCCTTGAACCAGCTGCTGGCCACGGCGGCAGCGCGCGTGCCTGTGCCGGTGGAGGAGGGCTGATATGCATATCCAGCTGAGCGCGCGGGTGCTGAACCAGGCGGAGCTGCTGCGGCAGATCCACGGCCTGACGGGCGCACAGGCCGCCAAGGCCTATGCCAAGGCGCTGAACGATACGGGCTTCGAGATTCGCCGTGCCATGCAGGACGAGATGCGCGCGGTGTTCGACCGGCCAACGGATTACATCCTGCGCAGCCCGTTTGTGCGCATGGCCACGGCCGCCAGGCTGAGCGTGACGATCGAGCCGACCTATATGGGCGGCAAGGGGATCGATCCGCAAAAGATTCTGGATGCCCAGACCTGGGGCGGCCGCCGGCGCGACAAGCGTAGCGAGGTGGCGCTCAAGCGTGCGGGCATCCTGCCTGCCGGATATCAGACTGCCATTCCGCGCGATGAAGAAGGCGGGCCATACCCCGGCAGCGATGACGGCAAGGGCAACTTGCGCGGTCCGTTTCTGGTGCAGCTGATCAGCTACTTCCAGGCGTTTGGCGAGCAGGGCTACAAGGCCAACATGAGCGCCAAAGGCTATATGCGCGTGCACCGCGGCACCAAGAAGCAGGCCGGCCGGCGTTACTTCGTGGCCTACGGCAAGACACGCAGCGGCCCGCGCATCACCCAGAAGGGCGAGCAGGACGAGCGCACTGCACACCTGGCCCCTGGCATCTGGGCGGCCAGCGGTACAGGCGGCGCCGATGTGCGCCCGGTGCTGATGTTTGTGCGGCCGGGCCGTGGCTACCTGCCGCGCTTTGACATGGACAAGGTGGCCAAGCGTGCTGACGCCACGGCCTACCTGGAGCGCCGTATCCGCTACCGCTTGCGCGAGGCCGCAGGCGTATGACTTCCATGAACCCAGCAACGAATTTGAGCGCAGGCGCGAAGCAGCCTGTGCAGATATCAGGAGGTTTGACCATGCAGCCATCCCAACCCGTAGTGACTGGGCGCGACACCAGCGCCGAGGCGTTTGCCGCTCTGGGCAACGAAACGCGCCGCCGTTTGCACGAGCGCCTTTACGAGTCGCTCCGCCATGCCCACCAGCAAGGCGTGCGCGACATGAGCCGGCGCGAGCTGCGCGACTACCACAACACCCAAACGGGCGAGTGGCTGGAGCTGTGCAGTGTGGCCAGCACCGTCAATGCCTTGCTTGCTGCCGGACGGCTGGAGGAGGGCACCGCGCGCCGCTGCAGCCTGTCGCCGCGCCAGCGTGACGTGATGCCTGTGCGCTGCAAGGCGCGACAAACGGCCTTGGCCTGATCGGGAGAGAAGTATGAGCACCATCATCATGTCGGCCTGCTGGCCGCTGCAGGGCATGTCTGCTGCGCAAAAGGCGGTTCTGATATCACTGGCGGATCAGTCGAATGACGACGGCGTGTGCTGGCCCGGTGTCGGCACCATTGCCAGGCGTACCTGTCTGTCTGAGCGGGCCGTGCAAGAGGCGCTGTCGTGGCTGCAGAAGGTCGGTCTGGTCTTTCGGGAATATCGCCTTAACGCCAGCACCAGCTACACCATCACACCGGGCAGTTTCGACCCGACGAAAGCACCTGCCGGTCGCCGTCGCAGCAAGGCAGGTGGTGCAGATGGCGCACCCCCCGCAGATAGCGCACCCCCCGCACCAGGCGCACCAGGTGGTGAACCAGGCGCACCTGTACCCCCGCACCAGGCGCACCCCAGGGGTGAACCAGGCGCACCCAAATCATCATTGAACCGTCATAGGAACCATCAAAGAACCAACACACCTGCGCTTGAGCGCGCAGGACCTGTTGCCCAACCCGAGGATGTGAGCGACCAGACCTGGGCCGACTGGCTGCAGCTGCGCAAGGTCAAACGGGCACCGGTGACGGAGACCGTGCTGAAGGGCGCCAAGGCTGAGGCGGCCAAGGCCGACATGACGCTGGAGGCCTTTCTGCAGCTGTGGTGCATACGCGGCTCGCAAGGGCTGCAGGCCGCATGGCTCAGGCCTGCTGCAGCACCGGCAGGTGGTCGTGCGCCGGCGTTCAACGCGAACAAGCACGCAGCTGCGGCAGCAACGATCTTCGACGGGGTGTGGGATGCATGACGTGGCGACGTTGACGGCTGAAGCGATCCAGCAAGCGCAGGCACGAGCTGCGGATCCGGCAGACGGGCTGCGGGCCGGCCCTGCGGTGCGAAAGCTCTTCGTGCTGCTGCAGGGCAGTTACGGCAGCCTGTTCCTCAGCAAGTTCGCCACCGGGCTGAAGGACGGCCAGGGTCACGACAAGGGCATCCGCGCGGCCATGAACGTCTGGCAGGCGCGCCTGGGTCGCTTTCCTGCCGACGTGCTGGAGGCCGCGGCCGCCCGCCTGGCTGCAGAGCACCCCGACTTCCCGCCCAACCTGCCGCAGTTCGAGCAGATGTGCGATGCAGTCATGCCGCGCCAGACCTATGCCCAGCAGCAGGGCCTGCCTGCCTTGCCCGCGCCCTTGGCCGCGCCGCCTGTGAAGGTCAACCTGCAGGAGCGCAACGACGGCAAGGATTGGGCACGCCGCATCGTGGCCCGTATGGAGCAGGGCGACACCAGCATCTCGTACTACGCCGGCAAGTCCGCACGCATGGCCTTGGGCCTGGAGGTGAAGGTTTGATGCACTGCACAAAAAATAGGCAGGGTGAGGGTCGCGGGTCCTTCCGCCGAGCCTCTGAAGCGGGTAATTCGAGCCGCGTTGTCGGACTGTTTCGTGAGTTTCCTAAGGGGGTTAAGTGAAGGTTCTGCCTTATTTGGATGCTATCGTTTCGCAAGCAGAGTTTGCGCAGATGGTGGGTGTCAGCGAAGCCAGCATCAGCAAGCGCGTGAGCGAGGGCGTGTTGACCCGTGGTGAAAGCGTCCACGCCTGGCTGGTGGGCTACTGCGAGCACCTGCGCGACCAGGCCGCGGGCCGGATCGGAGAGACCATGGGCCTCGACCTGGTCCAAGAACGCGCCGGCCTAGCCAAGGCCCAGCGCGAGGCGCAGGAGCTGAAAAACGCCGTCGCCCGTGGCGAGTACGCGCCCATCGGCATCCTGGCCGACGTGCTCGGGCTGGCCAGCTCCGCCATCGTCGATCGCATGGACCAGTTCGAAGGCCAGGTGCGCAAGGCCTGCCCAGACCTGCCGCAAGAGGTGCTGCTGATCGTGCTGCGCATCATGGCCGACGCGCGCAACGAATGGATCCGCTCCACCTCCCAACTGGTCAACAAAGAGGCCGAGGCCATGGCGCAGCTCGATGCAGACGAGACCGCCGCATTTGATATCAGGGCAGACAGCGTTGAGGAGGGCGACGCCGCATGAGTGCACCCCTCAGCCCCGAAGCCATGGCTGCCATTCAGGCCGCAGCCGCGCTGGGCCTGTCCAGCCTGCGGGCCGATGCGCCGCAAACCCTCAGCGAATGGGCGGCCGAGCACTTTCTGTTGGCCGGCGAATCCAGCCACCAGAAGGGCGGCTGGGTCGGCTGGCCCTTTCAGCTCGGCATTCTCGACTTCATGAGCGACGACCGCATCGAAGAGCTGGCCGTCAAAAAGAGCAAGCGCGTGGGCTATACCAAGATGATCACCGCCTTCGTCGCCTACAACATCGCCCACCGCCGCCGCAAGCAGGCGCTGTGGCAGCCCACCGACGACGACCGCGACAGCTACGTCAAAAGCGAGATCGAGCCCGTGCTCGACGGCGTGGCCGCCGTGCAGGCCGCGCGCCGCCAGGGCAAGGGGGTGGAGGACACCATCAAATACAAGCCCTTTCGCGACAGCGTGCTGCACCTGCTGGGCGGCAAGGCTGCGCGGGCCTACCGCCGCATTACCGTGGCCGTTTCCATCCTCGACGAATGGAGCGCCTTCGATCAGAGCATTGAAAAGTCCGGCGACCCCGGCAGCCTGGCCAAGGGCCGGCTGGAGGGCGCGCCATACCCCAAGTTTGTCGGCGGCAGCACGCCCCGCGTCAAAGGCATGTGCCATGTGGAGCGCGCCTGCGAAGAGTCCGACGCCTACGTCCAGTACCACATCGAATGCCCGCGCTGCAGCGCGGAGCACCCGCTCGTCTGGGGCAGCAAAGAGCTGCCCTACGGCTTCAAATGGGTCAAAGGCCAGCCCGCCAGCGTGCACCACGTTTGCCCCCACTGCCTGGAGAGCATCACCCAGGCCGACTACCTGCCCGGCGGCTGGCCGCTCACCGGCACCTGGGTCTGCAAAAAGACCGGCCGCCGCTACGGCGCAGACCGCATCTGGCGCGATGCTGCAGGCCAGCCCTGCCGTCCGCCGCGCACCCTGGGCGTACATGTCTGGGCCGCCTACAGCCCCCAGCGCACCTGGGTCAGCATCGTCGATGAGTTTGAAAAGGCGCACCGTGCCCTGCAGGCCGGCGACGTGGGGCCCATGACCGGCTTCACCAACGAAACCCTGGGCGAGACCTGGGAGCTCAAGGGCGACAGCAGCGACGAACACGCCCTGCAGGCCCGGGCCGAAGACTACCCCCTGGGCCGCGTGCCCGCCGGTGCGCTGCTGCTCACTGCCGGGGTGGACGTACAGCGCGACCGGTGGGAGATCGCCATCTGGGCCTGGGGCCGTGGGCTCGAAAGCTGGGCCATTGCCCACCAGGTCATTCAGGGCAACCCCGCCAGCGAGGCCGAATGGGAGCCCGTCACCCAATACCTGCAGCAGCGCTACGTGCAGGCCTGGCACGGCGGCAGCCTGGGCCTCAGTGCCATCAGCATCGACTCGTCCGACCAGACCCAGGCCGTCTACAACTGGGTGCGCGGCGCGCAAGGGCAGCTTGCTGGCCTGCGCGCCATCAAAGGCGACAACAACGACAACCGCAACATCGTCGGCCCCAGCAGCCTGCAAGAGGTCAACTACCGCGGCCGCAAGATATCGCACGGCATCAAGCTCTGGCTGGTGGGCGTGGACAGCGCCAAAGACCTGCTGCTTGGCCAGCTCGCCATCGACAAACCCGGCCCCGGCTACGTGCACACCAGCCAAAAGCTGCCGCGCGAATGGTACGAGCAGCTCACCGCAGAGCAGCGCGTGCTGGTCAAGGTCAACGGCAAGGATGTGTACCGCTGGGTCAAGCGCAGGCCGCGCAATGAGGTGCTGGACTGCCGCAACTACGCACTGCATGGCGCCATGTGCCTTGGCGTGCACAAATGGCCCGAAGCCCGCTGGCTGCAGCTGGAGCAAACCGTGCAGCCCCCGCAAGACCTCTTCAACACCGCCCCGGCCCAGGCTGCACAGCAGCAGCCGCAAGGCGATGAAGTAGTGCCGCCACGCGCGCCAGCACGGCCCAGCCCGTCGCGCCAGCTGGCGGACGAAGAGCTTTTCAGCCCCATCAGCCTTTATTAATAAAAACCAATGCAAACGAAGGCACAGCAAGCGCAACCAGCTATCAAAACAATGAACGATAAAGACGCAACATCCACCCCTTCGGTATCTAGCCCCAACAAGCTGGACCCCATTGCCGTGCTGCGCGAAGAACTGGCCGCCGCCGCGCTATGCCATGGTGTGGAGCGGGTGGAGGATTTGACGGAAGAGCTGGTGCGCCGCTATGTGCAGCGGCTGGGTGGAGTGCAGGTGTATGTGCCTATTGAGCGCACGCTAAAGCGTGAGCGTTTGGCTAGAGAAATACGTGCCAGTTTTGATGGACGAAATGCCCGTGAACTGGCGCAAAGGTTTGGTGTGAGCTTGAGGCAGGTGCAGAGGGTGGTGCTGTCAGTTGACTAGGCTAGGTGTAGTCGCCGCATCGATCAAAACATGGCCTCCATAGGTGCATTCATAGATTACTGTATAAAATAACAGTTATCTGTGGATGCATCCAGTTCCGCAAAAGGCAACAACAAGTTACATTTTGCGCCAACTAAACATGGAGGAATGACAGTGGAGTTAGACAATTTTTCTGCGCAACGTGTCGTGCTGCATGAAGTATTTCGTAGAACAGAAAAAGACACAGTCATCGACCCCGATTACAACGAAGAACTTGAAGAATTAGAGCCAGATGCCTTGGATGCTCTGCATGATCGCGTTATCAGAGCAATGGGTCATAAAACAAAATCTGTACCAATGGCGATCACAGATAATTCTGTGGATGCAATGATCCGATATGTGCGAAAGATTGTTGATGCCGATGAGAATGAATTCGTCGGGTCTTCTAAAGATATTGCACTAAAACTGGCATACAAGCAAAACAGTAAAAAACTGCCAGGTGGTGTGGTGGTCACTATTTCGGGAACCTACGGAGTTCCTGCAAGACGCCTTGTATGCATTATTAAAGCAGAAGTTGATAGTGGTTTTACTCGCAGCAAAGACGGTGGCGATAAGAAGCTTCAATATCTTAAAAGCTTGATGCTTACAGCTCAAACCAAGCTGTATAAAGTTGGTATGTTCATTGAGCGCGAAAAAATAGATGATGAGAAAAATCCAGAAAATGGATGGGATGCATATATTTATGATGATGCACTTTCATCATCTAATCGCGATGATGCTGCAGCATATTTCTATGGAAACTTTCTTGGGCTTGGATTCCCTCAGACCAGTGCAAGGCAGACACGGCAGTTTCATGAATTGACCAAAACATTCATTCAGCAAATGAATGTAGATGAAGAAGAGAAGATTGGTTTGCACAATGCGTTGGTGGCTTACCTAAAAGTAGATCAAAGTCCTACGGTTGGTATAGCTTCATTTGCTGATGCTTATTTTGCTGATGATGATATAAAACAAGCATATTCTGACCATATGACAAGCAGTGGTTTCTCAGTTATGCCAGTAAAGAAAGATATTTCTGATATTCAAATGAGGTTGAAATTCAGAAAGATCACTTTCCGCAGTGCTATTAAAATTACAGGCCCTGCGGAAGAAATTGATAAGCTGGTAAAATTTGAGGTGGTTGATGGTGAGGCAAGCCAGGAAAATCCAAATCCTAAATGGACTCAAGTTCTGATTAAAGACAGAATTGCGACGCAAGAATGACACAGGACGAATTCCTCCAGCAATGGAATACGCTGAAAGATGCGTATCGAGCTTGGGGGCGTCTTATACGTGTTACTGTCGAGGATGGGTTGATTAATAGTGACCCATCGCTTGATATTGCTTCCTTTATAAAAATACCGGCAAATCCGAGGCTCAAGGCAGATGACTCGCTGTTAACGAAAGCCTTTCATAGAAACAAAGGCTATACGGATCCATTTAATCAGATCGAAGATAAAGTAGGCCTGCGCTTTGTCGTGCTGTTGACGTCTGAAATCGATAAAATTGAAAGAATTATCGAGGCGTCAGATTTATGGGCATACAGTCTTGACAGGGACTTTGAGGCTGATAAAGAAAGCAGGCCTGCGGAGTTCGGTTACCAGTCCAAGCATTACGTGCTACGCGCCGCAAAAGATGTTGAGTATGACGGCATCGTAGTTCCGCAAAACACTCCCTGCGAAGTGCAGATACGCACACTGCTGCAGCATGCGCATAGCGAACTGACCCATGACAACATCTATAAGCGTGACTCAGCGAAAGAAGTCAGCAAGGATGTTCAGCGCGCTGTTGCCAAAAGCATGGCGCTTATTGAGGCTGTCGACGACTATTTCTTGCATGCAGTGCGTGCCCTGGAAGAGGCAACAAAGGTTGAGCGTGATGCACTGCTGGCACTGCAGAATATCTATGAGAAGCATGTCGGATTGCCTTCTATTCCAACTAAAACTGATCAAATAGTGTTAGAAGCTTTTAGAGATTATTTGACTGAAGATTTAGGAGCTTCGATTGAGGCTTTGTTACAATTGAAGCCATGGATAGTGACAAGAATTGTTGAGCGAAGATCTAGAAATGTAATATATAGACAAGCATGGATTTTGTTGATTTACTTTTCTGTGAATAAGACTCCTTATAAAACTAATAAAATATGGCCATTCACAGATGATGAAATAAGTCAAATATATGTGGATTTTGGAAGAGTAATTAGGTAGGGAAAAATATGCCAGATTGGATAAAAGAGCATTGGATAAGATTTTTGGAAATTTTTTTATCGTTGATTTTTATCATTTGTGGTTGGCGTTTTTATGAAGATATTGTTCATGAGAGAAATAATTTTAATTTATTTGGCTATATTGCATCCATAGCAACTCTCTATGCTTTGATAATCGCTATCTTAGAGGTTGCACAGAATTTATACAGGTCGAAAAGTTTAATTCAAGAAGTTAGAGATATTCAGAAAGATAATAGAGATTATGCGATAGGCGTATTTTCTAGAGAAAACATAAGTATCATCGAAGACATTGACGACTATTTGGTGATGGACGAGTATTTGTCTGCAAAGGCTTGCTTGAAATCATTGTCTAGAAATTTTTACCAAATACCAGGAAAAATTTCAGATATAGAAGAAAATAGATTGCGAATTGATAGAATACATGAATTTATTACCGATTACTGTCGGGCAGTAAATTATGATAAAATACCCCAACAACAGAAAAAAAATATTTTAAATGATCTTAGAAATCTGAAAAGAGAACTTAATACTCACATCAGATCTAACAACGAAAAGGCAATGTGATGCTTCCTCCTAATATTGAAAGATTGGTAGAGCAAATTATTATGAAAACAGGGAATGGGGCCATTCAATGGAACCAAACCTATCGTAATGACCAAGTTTCAATGTCAAATCAATATTTTAGTGTTAATATTGGTTATGGCTACGATCCTGATCGAGATATATCTTATTATTATGTAGATTATACTGATTCAAATGGACATATTAATAGGTTTATGGTGGATCAGGGCGATGCTCATTTCTTTCTTGTAAAGAAGGCTTATGATTTTGCTGTCGCATCTACACTAAAAATTCCCGATCAATGGTGATCGTTGAAATACATGTAGAATGATCAAATCACGCCCGTAAGCGTGATCTGGGCTTGGCGGCCCGGAAATCAACAGGCGCAGCGGCCGCGCCATACAAAGATGGTCAGCGGCTTTTTGCTTTCTAGAGCATGTCTGCGTGCACATGGCTTCGCTTTACGGTGGGTCGTGTGGGGACACCCGCGAGGGTGTGCCGGTGCCTGTTGCCGGTCCGCCAACCCTGCACGACCCATCACCTTTGCTTGGCGGACGAGGTGGTGGCTCAAAGGTCCATCAACAGGAGCCTCACCATGGCTGACATCTCTCTCGGTTCTTCTGCATCCGTTGTCGCTGCTCGCCCTGAGCTTTCTATTCACGACGGTATCGTCACCACCTCAAGCCTTCATGTCGCGCAATTCTTTGGCAAGCGCCATGACAGTGTGCTGCGCTCTATTCGAGGATTGAGCAGTGAAATGGCTCCAGATGATTACCGCCACAATTTTGTGGAGGTAATCGTTGACTACACCAACGGCAAGGGCGGAGCACAGAGCGGCAAGGCTTACCGCATGACCCGCGAAGGCTTCATGCTGCTGGCGATGGGCTTTACAGGCAAAGAGGCACTGCGCTGGAAGCTGGCCTATATCACCGCCTTCAACCGCATGGAGGCCGAGCTGCAAAAGCCCGCGCAAGACCCGCAGCGTATTCAGCTTGCCCAGCGTCTGGCAACCCAGGCTGCAGCCCAGGTCACGCAGGCCGTGTTCGACGCCGTAATGGCCGCAGACAACACCGACTGGCGCCACGCCCGCTACCTGCTCAACCTGGGTTATGACCGCGAAGGCCAGCCCAGCGTGCCCCATGCACAGCCCATTGGCGACGACCAGATGATCGTCTCCTTCAACGCGCTGCCCGAACGCATCGCCAGCGGCGAGGTTCTCTCGGCCACCGATGCCCAACTCGCCACCCTGGCCACGGCCTGCACCCAGCGTTTGACTCAACGCGCCCAGCACCGCGAAAAGCAGGCCGCCAAGCCCAGCCTTCCCGCAGTGCAACCCGCACCCAGCCTGCCGCCTGGCACGCTGATGATGACTTTTAAGTAATCAGTTTTGATAGCTGTTAGCGCTTTATGGGTAAGCGCTAGAGGCCAATTTGGATTGAAATCCGTGGCGCAATGAAAAAGCCCCTGCAGGCATTGGCTGGCAGGGGCTTTTTGAGTTCGGACTGGGGGCTGCCGAAGTCACTGTGAGATCGGCATATTTCTTGATGCCTTTCTTTGGCTCGCGCCGTGGTGGCTGCGGATGCCCCAGACTCTGCTTGTGGGGGTGTAAGGCATGGATATTTTGCGGACTGTTTGTACCGGCTGAGGCAAGTGCAGATCGATGAGGTCTCTAACCAGACAGTTGAGCATCGTCCTATTGCCCATCTTCTTGGAGATGAAGCTAGATGCCATCAGCATCAAGATTTCGATGACCTGCTTCGTCAGCAGATACAAAAGTATCGCAAGGATGAACAATCCCCCCGTTAGTTGGCACAGTTTGAAGATGAAGGTGATGGCTTCTTCATCTTGAAAAATTTCTTGCAGCTCTCGGAGTGAGTTTCTGTCCATCAGACTAAAGAAGATTCCCAGAGCGCTGATCACGATGGCGATAACGCGGGTGATGGTTTGAGAGTCGTACAGCTTGCTGAGCACTCCTACAAAGTCGACATCAATTGGTGAGCGGTAGGCTTTCTCTAGCAATAGCAGGTCAGTGATCTCCTGTGCTAGCTGCGCGAAGTCAGACGATGATCTTTGAGTGTGGCTGCTGAGAAAGCAGCGTTTTTCCTTCTCAAGTTGCAATCGTCTGGCTCTAGAGAAAAAGGGTGGAGCCTTCTCGGCGCCAAGCACTTGGTTGCTGCGGTAGTGCAGGATAAAGAGGCAAGAGCCGACAAAGACTATCGCAGAAATGAACATGCCCACCGGCCCGTGAACAGGGGGCGCAGAGCTAACAAAATACCAATAGGTGAACAGTGTGGCGGTGCTAAATGTGGCTAAGCAGAGCAACCAACGCCAGTTCCAGAGCTTCGGGAAAAGGTGCGACCCGTGAAAGCGGTTGTAGTAATGCGCAGCCAATCGGTAGTACTCACTCATAGTCATCCCTCTCGTTAATTCTTCTGTTGATCTTATCTTTGCTATTAATTTGATTGTTGATGTTATTGCTGCATAAGCGTTCGTAGCCTGCGACATGTTTTTGTGACAGCCGTCACATGGCTTTGTCGCAGCCATCCGCCGACCATCGGCGCATGGGTCTCTACAGCCACCTCACCACCGAACAGCTCACCGCCCGGCGCGACAGTTATCTGGCCGCCATCGATGCGCGCCTGACCGGGCCCACGCAGGCCAGCCACAGCACCGACGGCGTGGGCGCGCGCTCCGTGCAGTTCAATGCCGACACGACGCAGCTGCGCCGCGCCGTTGACGATATCAACGCCGAACTGGCCCAGCGCAACGGCCAGGCCGTGCGCAAGCCCATCTACCTGGTGTAAGCATGGGCCGCAATACACGCATGCATCGTCAAAGCCGCAGCCGCACGTCGTTTGCGGCGTCGCTGGGCGCAGCGCCACTGAAGGGCGGAGCAGCCATGTCTGCCTACCAGGGCGCATCGCACACCGACCTGGCGCTAAGCGACTGGCAGCCCATGGCGGGCAGTGCCGATGCCGATCTGCTGCCCGAGTTGGGCACGCTGACCAGCCGCGCCCGCGATCTGGCCCGCAACGACGGGCTGATGGCCGGCGGCCTGCAGACCCACCGCGACAACGTGGTGGGCGCCGTGCTGCGCCTGTCTGCCGTGCCTGACTACCGCCTGCTGGGCTGGACGCCCGAGCAGGCCCGCGAGTGGGGCAACAAGGTAGAGGCGCACTTTCGCAGCTGGGCCGACACCACGGATTGCGACGCGGCCCGCACGCTGGATTTGCTGGGCCTGACGGTGCTGGCCCTGGGCGGCGAGATGGTGAACGGCGATGCCGTGGCCATACCCAAATGGCTGCCCCGGCCCGACAGCCCCTGGGCCACGCGCCTCAGCGTAATCGAGGCCGACCGGCTGGAGACCCCGCCGTACCTGGAGGGCATGGCCCGCATTCGCCGTGGCGTGGAACTGGACGGCGAGGGCGCGCCCGTGGCCTACCACTTTCGCGCCGCGCACCCTGGCGATGCGCTGTACCTGCGCGGAGACGAAGCGCAGGACCTGAACCGCTGGGAGCGCGTGCCCGCCTTTACACCCTGGGGCCGCCGCCGCGTGGTGCACCTGCACGCCAAGGAGCGCACGGGCCAGAGCCGGGGCAAGCCCATCGTCAGCGCCGTGATGCGCGAGTTCCATATGGCGGGCAAGTACGCCCAGAACGAGCTGCAGGCCAGCCTGGCCAACTCGCTGGTGGCCGCGTTTCTGGAGTCGGACCTGAGCCAGGAGGCCGCCTCGGCCCTGTTTGGCGATCAGGCGCGCGATGTGTGGAAAGAGTCCGTCACCCAGTCGCGCAGCATTGGCAAGCTGCAGGCCGGGGCAGTGATCCCTTTGCCGGTGGGTGCGCGGCTGCAGTCGTTTGCGCCGGGCCGGCCCAATGTGGCCTTCGAGGCCTTCATGCTGGCGGTGGAGCGGCGCATTGCCGCAGGCATGAACCTGCCGTACGAGCTGTTTGCCAAAGACTTCAGCCGCGTGAATTACAGCAGCGCCCGCGCCGCGCTGCTGGAGGCATGGCGCTACTTTCACGGCCGTCGCCGCTGGCTGACCACCACCTGGCTACGGCCGATTTACGAGCTGTGGCTGGAAGAGGCGGTGAACGCGGGCGTGATCGACGCGCCCGGCTTCTACGCCAACCGCTATGCCTATACGCGCTGCCGCTTTGTGTTTGGCGGCAAGGGTTGGGTGGACCCGGTCAAGGAAGTGCAGGCTGCCAAGCTGCGGCTGGAGATTGGTGTTTCCACCCTGGAGCAGGAATGCGCCGAGCAGGGCCTGGACTGGGAAGAGGTGCTGCACCAGCAGCGCCTGGAGGCCGAATGCCGCCGCGAGCACGGCCTGCCCGAGCCCGGTGCCACCACCTGGATTGCCAATACCGCAGACCACGGCAGCGACAAGGAAGAGGGCGCACCCGCCCGAAAGGATGCGCCATGAACCGCCAGATGAGCAGACCTTACCCGCATCTGGCCGACCGCCTGTTCAACACCCCGCTGTTGCTGCACCCGCAGAAGCTGGACGCCATCATCGCCGGCCTGGGCCAGCGCCTGCTGGGCACAGATGGCTTGCAGATCGATGCGGCCGCCATCAGCCCCCGCGCGGCTTTGCCCGCCGAGATGTTCACCACCCGCAAGGGCGAGCGCACCGAGCGCGGCTACCGCGTGAACGAGGGCGTGGCCGTCATCAGCGCCATGGGCGGCCTGGTGCACCGAACCCGGCTGGAGGCCGACAGCAGCCTGCTGATTGGCTACAACGACCTGGCCGCCGATATGGAAGACGCCCTGGCCCGGCCCGAGGTGCACGCCATTGCCCTGGTGCTGGACAGCCCGGGCGGCGAGGTGTCGGGTGCTTTCGAGCTGGCAGACCGCATTTACGCCGCACGTGGGCGCAAACCCATTGTGGCCGTGGCCGACGGCATGGCGGCCAGCGCTGCCTACCTGGCCGCCAGCGCGGCAGACGAGGTGGTGCTGACGACGACGTCTTACGTGGGCTCCATCGGCGTGGTGATGCGCCATGTGGATTACAGCCGCGCGCTGGCCAATGAGGGCATCAACGTCAGCCACATCTTTGCAGGCGAGCACAAGGTGGACGGCAACCCCTACCAGCCCCTGCCCACATCGGTACGCGAGCACCTGCAGGCCGACATCGAGGGCCTGTACCAGATGTTTGTGCAGGCGGTGGCCAAACACCGGGGCATGGAAGAGCAGGCCGTGCGCGACACGCGCGCCGCCGTGTACCGGGGCGTGGCCGGTGTGGCTGCCCGCCTGGCCGATCGCATTGGCACGGCAGACGCCGTGATCTCTGACCTGTCTGTGCGACGCGCTCGCAGTTATCCCGCAGGGGCGGGAATGTCTTTTCAACTCCAAGGAGCTTCTATGGGCGACCCCCAAACCATTCAACCGGCGGCGGCTGCGTCTGCCGAACCTTCCACGGCAACGGTTGCAGCGCCCGCCGCTGCATCGGCAGCGGCACCAGCGGCGGCAGCAACGGCTGCTGCCCCGCAAGGCCTGGAGCAAGCCCGCGCTGAGGGCACCCAGGCTGAGCGTGCCCGCGTCAGCGCCATCCTGGGCCATGCCAATGCATCGGCCAACGCTGCACTGGCGCAGACCTGCATTTCTGGCGGCCTGACGGCAGAGCAGGCCCAGGGGGTGCTGGATGCCGCACCGGCGGCTGCCGCTGCTGCAGCGCCTGTGGCGGCCAGCAACCAGTTTGCCCAGGCCATGGCGGCGCTGGGCAACCCCAATGTCTCGGGCGTCGAGGCGGCCAGCCCCGACGGCTCTGCACAGGCGGCCACCCAGGCCGCAGCCGGCTGGGGCAAGGCCTTTGGCACCGCACCGTAACGCAACCCCCACCCATAGGAGCACACACCATGCAAGTGCAAGAACTCGGCCCCGGCACGGCCTGCTATCTGGTCAGCGAAGCCAACGGCACCCGCTCGCGCGAAGTGGTCACTATCGCGCAGGGGCAAAACCTGCTGCCAGGCGCTGTGCTGGGCAAGGTCTCTACCAGTGGCGAATACACGGCAGTCAGCCCCACCAACGACAACGGCAGTCAGACCGCCATTGCCGTGCTGTTTGCCGCCGTGGACAGCACCGCCGCAGCCCACGCCGCCGTCATCACCGCCCGCGACGCCGAAGTGGCCGCCCATGCGTTGGCCTGGCCCGCAGGCACCACCGAACCCCAGAAAACCGCTGCCCTGGCCCAACTGGCCGCCGTGGGCATTGTTGCGCGCTGAAGCCGCGCGAGAAAAAGGACTACCGATATGGCCGATCTCAATATCTTTGCGCACGAGGCATTCAGCATGACCTCGATGTCCACCGCCATCCAGGCCGCGCCCTATGCGCCGCAGCTGCTGGGGCAACTGGGCATCTTCACGACCGAGCGCTCGCGCACCACCACCGTGGCGATCGAGGAAAAGGGTGGCGTGCTGTCCCTCATCAAGACCAGCCCGCGCGGCGCGCCCATTGAAGAAGGCAAGGGCGAAAGCCGCCGCATGCGCCACTTCGACACCCTGCGCATTGCGCGCGGCAAGACGCTGTATGCATCGTCGGTGCAGAACATTCGCGCCTTTGGCTCCGTCAGCGAGCTGCAGGCCGTGCAAAATGAGCTGGCCGACATCATGAACGGCAAGACCGGCCTGCGCGCTGCCGTGGAGCTGACGCACGAGCACATGCGCCTGGGCGCCGTGCAAGGCAAGGTGCTGGACGCCGATGGCACCGTGCTGGTGGACTGGTATGAAGAGTTCGGCATCGATCAGCCTGCCGAGATCAACTTCGACCTGGCCAATGCCACGGCCGAAGGCGGCGAGATCCGCAAGCAGTGCAATGCACTCATCCGCGACATGATGCGCGCCAGCCATGGCGCCTGGCTGCCCGGCCAGACCTATGCCGTGGGCCTGTGCGGCGACAACTTCTTTGACGACCTGACGGGCAATGCCGAAACCCGCTGCACCTACCTGAACCAGCAGGAGGCGCGCGACCTGCGCAACGATGTGGGTCAGGTCTTCGGGTCGTTTCGCTACGGCAACATCCAGTTCATCAACTACCGCGGCACCGACGACAACAGCACCGTGGCCGTGCACCCGGACAAGTGCCAGTTCTTCCCCGTGGGCGCGCCGGATGCGTTTCGCGTCGGCTTCTCGCCGGCCGAGTCCTTCCCCTTCGTCAACACGCCCGGCCAGGACGTGTACGCCATGGTGGTGACGGACAAGGACCGCCAGGAGTGGGTGCGCCCCGAGGTGCGCAGCTACCCGCTGTTCATGTGCACCCGCCCCGGCATGCTGCAGCGCGCCAAGCGCAAGGCCTGAGCATGTTTGCAAGTACTGCACCTTTTGCGCAGGTGGATGCGCTGATCAACCAGGGCGTGAGCCAGTTGCTGGCCAACGCCACGGCCAGCTGGCAGGGCGGCAAGCCGTTTGGCGTGGTGTTCAACCGCACGCCGCTGGAAGGCTTTCTGACCGATGCGGCCACCGCAGAGCGCCACACCGTGGCCATGCCGGTGGGGGAGGCCCCCGGCATTGTCGAGGGCAGCACCGGCCTGCTGTTGGGCGGCCAACCCTGTCAGGTCACCGGGCCGGTGGTGCAGGACGCCAGCGGCTGGGCCACTTTCCCCATCGTCTTTCTGAACTGACCGCCATGTTGCTGCTGGAACAAGTCATCAAGTCGCGCCTGGCAGGCCGCAGTGCACTGGCCGCCTGGCAGGTGCGCGGTGCCTCGCAGCTGTGCGACCGCACGCAGGTGCCGGCCATCGAGGTGCGCATGTCCGGCGCGGGCCTGGGCGATGTGTCGTGCGAAGCCGCCCAGCTGGAGCCGCGCTGGTCCTGCGTGCTGGTGGCCCGGCGCAGTGATGGCGCTGCCGCCGAGCTGGATGCCGCCATGGAAGAAGTGGTCGGCTGCCTGCACGGCTGGCGGCCTGCGGTGCCCGGCGGGCGGGCCTGGTCCGAGCTGCGCGCCGCCGGCGTGCGCGAGGCCGAGTTTGTGGACGCCGGCCTGGTCGGCTATGCGGTGGAGTTCACCACCGTCTCTGTTTTCGAGTCGCTGGACGCCTGAGGCCGGCGCCGTTCAATCTTTCATAGGAGCTAGCCATGGCTGCACTGCCCCGCGTCAAGAAGGAATACCAGATTCCGCGTGGACGCCTTGTTTTCTATCCGTTCGATGCGGCGGGCCGTCTGCTGGGCGGCCGCCAGTTCGGCAACTGCCCGGCCTTCTCTTTGAGCGTGGAGGGTGACAAGGCTCCGCATTACAGCTCGCAGGGCGGCCTGCGCGAGAAGGACGAAGAAGTCCTGATCGAGATCACCCGCAAGGCGGCCATCACCACCGACAACATCAGCGGCAGCAACCTGCGCATGTTTCTGTCTGGCACGGCAGAAACGCACACCCAGGCATCTGCCACAGTGACGGACGAGGCGCACACGGTCGAGCCGGGCGGCATCTACCGCCTGGGCGTGACCGCAGCGGTCCCCACAGGCGCACGCAAGCTGAGCGCCGTCACCGTCAAAAGCAAGGACGGCACCACGACCTTTGCAGCGGGCACCGATTACACGGTGGATGCCGACTTGGGCCTGCTGCAGATCGCGGAGGGCGCCGGGATCGATGTGGCCACCGAGGTGCTGGTGGGCTACACCGCCGCCGAGACCAGCTGGGAGCGCATCAAATCCGGCAATGGCGCTGATCTCAAGGGCGCGCTGCAGCTGATTGCCGACAACGCCCACGGCACCAACCGTGACTGGTGGTTCCCCAGCGTAGCGCTGTCGCCCACGGGCGAGCTGCCGCTGATTCAGGACGGCACCGATTACAGCCAGTTCGGCTTCGATGTGGAAGTGCTCAAACCCGACAACGGCGAAGCCGTCTATGTGGACGGCCGTGCGGCGCTGATTCCTTAACCCCTTCACCAGACCTCCCGGCTTGCCGGGGCGGTTTGCACTGCGGCCAGCAAGCACCGGCTGCAGCGCAAACCGAAGCAACCACTTTCAATCGAGCACCGACGCCATGGCCTTCAAGCCCATTCAGATCGTGATCAACGCCAAGGACGATGCGTCTGCGGTGCTGGGCCGTCTTGGGCGCAATGTGAAGCTGTTGGGCGCCACAGTTGCCGGCTACTTCGGCATCAAGGCATTTGCGGGCGTGGTGCAAAGCGCGGCAGACTTTGAAGCGGCCATGAGCCGCGTGAAGGCCGCCACCGAAGGCTCGGCAGCCGAAATGGCCGCGCTGACCAAGGCCGCCCAGGCGGCGGGCAGCAATACCAAGTACACCGCAGTGGAGGCGGCCGATGCGCTGGAGAACCTGGCCAAGGCGGGCCTGAGCGCGGGCGACTCCGTCAAGGCGCTGCCTGCCGTGCTGGCCCTGGCACGGGCGGGCGATATCGAGCTGGGCAAGTCCAGCGAGTACGTCACCAAGGCCGTGATGGGCATGGGTCTGGCCTTTGACGATGCCGGCCGCGTGGCCGATGTGCTGGCCAAGGGCGCCAACGCCACCAACACCAGCGTGGAAGGTCTGGCCCAGGCGCTGAGCTATGCAGCGCCGGTTGCCAACACCCTGGGCGTGAGCCTGGAGAGCACGGTCGCCATCATCGGCAAGTTTGCCGACGCGGGCATTGACGCCAGCCGCGCGGGCACGGCGCTGAACTCCATCATGAGTCAGTTTGCCAACCCGCTCTCCACCTTCCGAAAGGAGCTGGGCGCTGCCGGCATAGTCACCACCAACTTTGAGGAAGCCTTGCACCAGCTGGCCGCCAAGGGCAAGGACGGCGAGCGTGCCATCAATGCCGTGGGCCTGGAGGCTGGGCCCGCGCTGCGTGCCTTGCTCAACCAGGGCATGGGCGCGCTGGACGAGTTGACCGGCAAGCTGCGGGAGGCGGGCGGCAGCGCCGAGGCCACGGCCAGGACCATGGCCGATAACCTCAACGGCTCCCTCAAGGGCCTGAGCAGCATGTGGGAGACCGTGACCCAGGTGCTGGGCAAGCCCGTGTTGCCGGTGGTGCGCCAAGGCGTGGACGAGCTGAGCGGCGCGCTGCGTAAGGCGGTTGAGAGCGGTCTGGTGGAGCGCTTCGGCCGGACCCTGGCGACGGCCTTTGAAAACGGCCTCAAGTTCTTTCGCGCCTTTGCAGCCAACGTCAACTTTGACGCCATAGTGTTGCGCCTGCAGGTCTTTGCCAGCGAGGCGGGCGAGACGCTGCAGCGCATCGGCCAGTACGCCACCAACGCTGGTAACACCGTGCAGCTGGCCTGGGGCGTGATGACGGCGGGCGTCAATGGCGTGCTGACTGCCATCTACGGCCTGGGCGCAGCGTTTGCACAGATTGCTTCCAAGGTGATGGAGGGCGTGGCGGCGCTGCGCAGTGGCCTGGCATCGGTCACCTTTGGGGGCCTGAGCGAGAGCTTTCGTCTGGCTGCGGCGGATGCCGAGGAGATGGCCGGCGCCTTTGCGGCGTCTGCCGACGCCCTCAAGGCCAAGGCTGCGGAGTCGCTGCAGGGCATGGCCGATGGAGCCCAGACCGCGCGCGATGCCTGGAGCGGCCTGACGGGGGATGTGACAGCGGTCGGTAATGCTGCTGCAGCCGCGGCTCCCTCCGTCGAGGCGGTGGCTGCCGGCATCGAGGCCACGGGTAAGGCCGCAGCCAAGGCGGCCAAGGAGGCGGCTGCCAAAGCCGAAGCGGACCGCATCGCTGCCGAGAACCTGAAGAAGCTCAGGGCTGAGTACGAGCAGTTGATCGCCAGCGGCAATCTGGACGCGGCCGGGCGCAAGCTGCAGGAAATTGCCAAGGCCCAGCGCGCCGCCGCCGGCACGGCCCAGGATGCGGCGCAGTCCACCGCGCTGCTGGAGCAGGCCTACAAAGACCTGGGCATGACCACCAACGAGGATCTGCAGCGCATGGCCAAGCAGGCGCGTGCTGCGTTCGATCAGTTGGAAAAAGACGGCAAGCAGCCGCCCATGCGTATTGCCGAGGCCTGGAAGTCCATGGCCGATAAGGTGATTGCGGCCAATGGCGGTATCGCGCCTGAATGGCTCAAGACCCAGGCAGCTGTCAAGGGCTACGAGGTCGCGGTGGACGATGCGGGCAAGGCCGTGCTCAACACCGACCGCGCCACGGCCAGAGCCGTCAGCAGCATGGTGAGCGGAATGGGCAGAGTGCGCGAGGCGGCCGACGGCGTGCAGGAAAGCATGCGCGGCATCGAGCATGCATCGGGCCGCGCTGCACATGCAGCCCGTCAATGGGAGCAAGGCGGCCCGCGTAACTTTGTCGAGGAGCGCAATGCCGGCGTGAACGGCTCGCCAGGCGTCATGCACCAGAACACAGGGCCCTTGAGCCTGGTTCCGCAGTTCCAGACTCGCCAGGAGCTGGATGCCTGGTGGAAGCAATGGCAGAACCAGTATGCGCAGGACAACCCTTTCTCGGTCAAGAGCAGCGGCGCGCTGGGCAACTATCAATATGACTTGACCCAGTTTGCAGTGAAGGAGGCCGGCAGAGCTATCGACCTGCAGCAGGCTGCTGCCAATGCGCGGCCTAAGCAGGAGGCGGAGCGCAAGCCAGACGCCCCCAGCTCAGTGCCTCGGGCACCGGCTCCTGCCGCAGGCCCTGCAGCTCCCCAATCCGTCATCACCCATAGGCACGAGGTCGTGATCGGCGGCCGTCAATACAACGTGGGCACGGATGCGGCGGGCAGCTCAGAGATGCAGCAGTTGATGTCCGCGCTGGAGCGTGATGCCAATTTGTCTGGGGGTGTTCACTGATGGCTGGTCATTTTCTCGCGGGCATCGAGCTGCCGCGCGGCATGTTGTGGGTGGACGAGTTCAACTGGTCTGCCGTGCAGAAGACGGTCGACCGCAGCATTACCGGCGCCCAGATCATTGATGCCGCTGCCCGCATCGAGGGCCGCCCCATCACCCTGCAGGCTGCGGAGGATCAGGGCTGGATTCGCCGCGCAACGCTGCTTGCCGTGCAGGCCCTGGTTGATGTTCCAGGCGCGCAGTACCCGCTGCGCCTGGCTGATGGCCGTGAATTCACCGTCCAGTTTGCGGCAGACGACCCGATTGCCGCCGCGCCCATCTCCCGGCCCGAGCTGCCCGCCGCAACCCATCCCTATGTCGCCACGCTGCGGCTGATCACTGTTTAAGCGAGAAGAACAATGCCCATTTTGCAAGGCGACATCCAGCTGCGTGCCAGCCGCGTCATGGACGACGTGCCCGAGGGCGGCGGCGGCCCGTCTAACGTCGTAATCGAGGACGGAGAAGAAAACGCGATCATGCCGGACATCTCACAGATGGATCGTGCTGGTGGCCGAGACAACATGCGCCAAGTGCATGTGACAGTGGACACCGAAGACCGCGACACCTATCAGGGCAGCAATGTCATCGTGGCCAAGCCGCCTGAAGATCCGAATGTGTCCATCACCCTGTTTGCCACGGGCGGGGTCTATGACACCCGTGCCCAGGCACAGGCCAGACTGGAGGCCTACCTCAACAAGGGTGCCGAGTGGGCGGGCTATCTCTATGAGGAGCACATCCAGGGTCAGCGCGTCATCCAGATTTTCCAGCGCCCTGGCACCGAGCTGCCCGCTGTGGGCAAGACCTTGGTGCTGGTGGGCAATGAAGGCTTGGCGAATGAGCAGATGCAATATGTCCGCGCCATCCGCGTGACCAGCAAAGAGCTGACTTTCACCTACGACACAGACAAAGACTACAAGGCGGTGATTGTCACTGTCGAGATCTCGGATGCGCTGCGGTACGGCTTCACCGGCTCCCCAGCCAGCCGCCAGTTCACACGCCTGCTCAACAGCGCACGCTTGCGCGATACGGTGGTGGCCGATGCGGGCAGCTATGTGGGCGTGACGCCTTTGCAGAAGGCTGCAGCGCTGGGCGACTTCACCATCATCGCCAAGACGATCATGACCCAGATCGTGCCCTCGGCGCAGAGCGAGACGCCGATTCCTGCGGCCATCCCTTATGCGGCGGCTGGCTTTCCGGTCTCTGCGGCCGAGGCTGTGACCTTCAACACAGACCAGGCCTGGAGCAACACCACAAGCCTGGCCTTGCCTGGCGGTTGTCTGCCTGGTTCGCTCAGCATTTCGGTGGGCGCTGTGACCTTTACCGACAAGGGCGGCATTCTGATGTCGGGAACCCAGCAGATCGGTCTGGTGGACTATGCCAATGGCATCGTCACGTCCAGCTCCGGCAGCTATGGCGGTATCAAGACCGTCAGCTATCGGCCTGCCGCCTATATGCAGCGCATGCCGCAGTCCAGCGAGATCCGCATCACGGCAGAGAACCGCAGCCAGAGCTACACCGGCTTTATCACGCCGCTGCCGGCGCGCGGGACTCTGTCCTTTAGCTATCGGGCGCAGGGCCGCTGGTATGTGCTGTCGGACTCGGGTGACGGCACCCTGCGCGGTACGGACTCCAGCTATGGCGCGGGCACCTATAGCGCCGAGACCGGCAGCTTTGTCGTCACGCTGGGTGCCTTGCCCGATGTGGGTAGCTCCATCGTCCAGCACTGGGGCGTGCCGACCCAGGAGACCGTGCAGCCTGCCGTCGATCTGCTGATCAGCCAGACCATTGCGCTGCAGCTTCCTGCGGGCCAGGCGCTCTATCCCGGCGCTTTTGATATCAAGTGGATGGACGGCACCAATCAGCGAACGGCCACGGCAACCGCTGCCTGGCAGTTGCAGGGTGACGCCACGGGCGAAGTGCGGGTAGGGCGCTCCGAGGTGGTGTTTGCGCCCAAGCTGCTGCCCGCCGTGGGCACGGTGCTCGATGTCACGGTCGACACGGCCCCGGCAGTCGAGGTCAACCTGCAGCACCCTTCCCGCAACGGCCAGGGCCGTCTGGCCGTATCGGCTGGCCAAGGCGCTTTGGTGCCGTTCACGGTCGAGCTGGAGTGGAACACCCTGACCGATCAAAGCGTGCTCGGTCTCTACACCCGCGATCAGCTCAAGGAAATGGGCGTGACGCTGGTCGACCCGACCCAGATCGCCCGCGATGACGGCAACGGCAAGCTGATACTGGATGGCGTGCAGGTAGGCACGGTGACGTACAGCACGGGCGCGGTGGATTTCAACCCCGATGTCGTCATCAAGATCCCCAAGCCGGTCTACTCGTCCAGCCAGGTCAGCGGCGGCGGCTTCAATGGAGAGGTCGCCCAGTACCGCCTCAACTACGAGGGCATCGAGTACTTGAGCGCGCCCTCGATCTACCCCAATGACGAAAGCGGTTACGTCAAGATCCGGTTTCGCACCACGGGCAGCGCAACCCGCCGCACGCTGCAGGTCACGTTTGAGCCTGAGTTCGACCTGGTCACGGGCGTGCAGGCTCCGGTGGTGCCGGGCTCGGTCGTGCTGATGCCTGGTAATGGTCAGCCCTGGAGCGATGACGGCAGAGGGCTGCTGCGCGTTCTGATGGGGACAGGATTCGTGACGCGCGGCAGTATCAACTACGCCACGGGCCGCATCAGCCTGAGCAGTTGGGAGGTCGGCAGCAACAATAGCTTTCGCCGTGCGGGCTGCATCACCACCTTGGGTGACGCCATCAGCAGCGCCTATGTGTTTCGCACGGCGGCGGCTCCACTGCGCCCTGGCTCCCTCACGGTGCAGGTTCCCAGGGCCTCGGGCGGCTCACAGAACGTCAGTGCAGGCATTGAAGGCACGATCACGGCCCCCGGCGTGGTCGGCACGGTGGACTACGAAACCGGCCTCGTGCGCCTGGGCTTCGGGGCCCTGGTCGTGGCCGCAGGCAATGAATCCGAGCCCTGGTATGACGCGGCCAATGTGCAGCCTGACGGCAAGATCTTTAAACCGCAGCCCGTGGTCGCCAGTGCCTTGCGCTATTCGGCGGTGGCTTATGCCTACTTGCCCATGAATGCCGACATCATCGGCATTGACCCCGTGCGCCTGCCCAGCGACGGCAAGGTGCCCATCTTCCGACCTGGCTCGCTGTGCGTGGTGGGTCACACCAAGACCAGCGCCCAGCTCAGCGTGAGCAACAACCAGACTATCAATCTGGCCCGCGTGCGACTGTCGCGGGTGGTAGTGAGGGACGCCAACGGCAAGACCCTGAATACCGGCTATTCGGTGGATCTGGAGGCCGGCCTGGTCACCTTTACCGATGTGTCCGCGATGACCATGCCGGTGACGATTGAGGATCGTATCGAGGACATGGCCGTTGCCACGGATGTGCAGATCTCGGGGGAGATCACCTTTAACCGGGCACTGACCCATGACTACCCGGTAAGCGGCACCTATGTCTCTAGCGCCCTGCAGGCCAGTGACCGCCGTGCCCGCGTCAGTCTCGATTTTTCGCAGCAAAGCTGGGTCGACAACGCCTGGGCCGATGCGCCGGTAGGGCCTGCAATCCCCGCCAAATATGACCAGAGCGTGTCGCCTATCGAGATCACCAACGCCGGCGGCAGCACCGAGCGCTGGGTGCTTCAGTTCACCTCAACCAGCCAGTTTCGGGTGATTGGCGAGCATGTGGGCGTGATCGCCACCGGCGACATCAATGCGGTCTGCTCGCCGGTCAACCCGGCCACGGGCAAACCGTATTTCACGATTAAGCCGCTGGGCTGGGGCAGCGGCTGGGCCGTGGGGAACATCCTGCGCATCAACACCGTGGGCGCTATCTATCCCTTCTGGGTCGTGCGAACCATCCAGCCAGGCCCAGAGACCGGCATCGAGCACAGCTTTTCCATCCTGGCGCGCGGTGATGTGAACCGTCCGCAATCCAACTGAGTTCCCGGAGACATAAATGGCATCCCCTGTAGATACCTCAGTCAAGCACGCTTACAGCTCCATGGCCGGGGCGCTGCCCATCAACGGCACAGCGGGCGCGTTCATCAGCGCCCTCGATGCGTTCCTGGTCAATGGCTGGGGCTCCAAGGCCGTGGATTCGGCGGTCATCAGCAACGGCGTCTGCCGCCTGAGCTTTGCCAGCGGCAAGAGTGCTGCCGAGATTCATGCGGTGATTGCAGTTGCTGGGGCTTCGCCTGCTGCCTTGAATGGCGAGCAGCGAGTGACAGCCGTGAGCAATGCCTGGGTGGAGTTCAAGACCGATCTGCCCGATGGTGCCGTCACCGGCTCCATCAGCTTCAAGATGGCCCCGCTGGGCTGGGAAAAAGTGTTTGCGGGCACTAACAAGGCGGTCTATCGTCCCCTCGATCCGCGTGGCACGCGCCCCTTTGTCCGCATTGACGACAGCCATCCCACCATCGCCCGCGTGCAAATGTTTGAGTCCATGATCGATGTGGACACGGGCTCAGGCCTGGCCCCTTCCATCTCGGGCGGCTACTACTGGGCCAAGAGCAGCGCAGCGCCTGGCTCTGCGCTGTACTGGCTGATGATCGGCGACTCTCGGGGCTTTTATCTGTGCAATGCGCCCTATGAGAGCAGCAGCGCAGCGTCTCAGAACGGCTACGCGGTCAACATCAAATATGTGGGGGATCTGATCGCCAGCAAGAGCGGCGATGCCTGGTCGGCGTTTCTGTCGGGGTCAGTGGTTTCAACCTGGTACGACACCAGCGGGGATGTCTTTGCGACCGGAAACAATGCGGGGCTGACCTTGCAAAGGGCCAGCCATGGCCTGGGTTCTTCCATCATCTGCGACAAGGCGACCTGGGGTAACTTGGGCATGTCGGGCCTTGCCGGGGGCATGGGCGTGTTCCCGGCAAGGGCCGACAACTCGCTGCGCCTGTGCGCCATCACCATTTTCGACGGTCTGCGCGCCAACGGCCCCAGGGGAGAGCTGCCAGGTGCCCTGCATTGCCCGCAAACCGGTTTGTCCTCGGTGATCGGCCAGGACGTGCGTTTTCGGGACGGTAGCGGCGACTTTGCCGGCAAGACCTTGCTGTCGATCTGGGGCGGCAATCTGAGTGCCAACTACGACCAGGGCGTGGCGTTCTTTGACGCCAAAGGCCCCTGGAGGGCTGATTGATGGCTGCGACGCGCTGGCGTATCCGCGCCCTGGAATCGGGGCGGGCAAGCGGCAGTTGGACAGCACGGGCACTGCGTCTGTGGGATGCCAATGGCCCCATCGATGCCGCTGCGGCTCTGTCTTGCCCTCTGCCGGTGGGCGGTGACGGCCTGGGTGCTCTGACAGACGGCGATGCCGGCACGGCGGCAGTGTTTGCGGTCGCTGACATCAAGGCCGCAGGCTGGAGCATTCTGTGGACGTTTGCGGCAGCCGTGGAGCCCACGCATCTGCTGGTCGATGCCGATCCGCTGTATGGCTTTGTGCTGGAGGCGTTTTCCGAGGCAGAGGGTGCCTGGACGCTGGTGATCGGGAGGTTTCAGAAAGAGGCCATCACCGGGCTGTTTTCTCTGAACCCCGGCACCGACCTGTCCGCTGTCTTTACCAAGATCAGCGATGTCCGAAGCCTGCAAATGCCCTCGGGCGGATTTGCGAACCAGAGCATGGAGGACGGCGGCGTGCGCACATCGGTGGGCAGCAACTCCATGATGTTTGCCTTTGATGCCCTGCCTCAGGAGGCGAGTTTCAAGGGCTTGCAGGCCGAGTTTGATTTCAAGATCGTAGACGACTCGCTTTCTCGCAGGCACGTTGGCTTTTTTCTGTTTGACCCCGACAGGCCTACCTATGGCTACCGCATTGCCACCTTGGATGGCACGCTGATGCTGAGCTACTTTGCAGGCTCTATCGGCTCAGAAACGCCCTACCAGCAACTGCCCATGCCGCTGGGTGGTCTTATGACCAATACCCGATACACGATGGGCATCACGGTAGATGACCTGGGTGCCATCACGGTGAAGCTCAACGGCGTTGTGTCGGTGGTGTTCAATCCGCCGGCCACGATGCTTGCCACGGTTCGCCTGGGGGCCTTCTTCTATGTTGGCGGCTACATCACTTATTCGTGCCGCTTGAATACGGTGCAGCGCAACTCGGACTCCCGCGCCCCAGGCGTGAAGGTGCAGGCCATGACCAAGGATCTGGGCATTGCGCCGGTCGCTGCAAGCTTTGCAGCCTGCGAAGCCCTTGCCGGCCTGGATATGGAGTTTGGCGGGCGCGGTCGCTTTTACGGCACGGTCAGTGACGGCAAGAGCAATGCCATGCTGCGGCGCCGCGTGCGCCTGTTCCGCAGCCGTGACGGATGTCTGGTACGCGAAGTCTGGAGCGCAGCAGACGGCAGCTACCGCTTTGAGGGCATCAACGAGCGCTACGAATACGACATCGAGGCTTGGGATCACGAGAAGAATTATTTCTCGGCGGTCGCCAACAACCAGATTCCCGAGGTGGCGGCATGAGCGATCTCCCAACCTTCGAGATCTCGGCCGCCCATGCCCTGGCCCGCCTGCAGGCCACGGCCAACTTTGCGGACTCCGGGCCTGCGGCTTCGACTATCGCCCTCTATGACGCGGCAGAGCAGCTGCTCGTCACCCTGACGCTCACCAAGCCCTGCGGCCAGATCACCGAGGCGGGCTATCTGCTGCTGACCCAAGCCAGCGGCAGCGGCGACATGATTCTGGCGAGCGGTCAGGCTGCCATCGGCGTCTGGAGCACCAGCGACGGCAAGCTAATCGGGCGCGGCCTGGTCACGGACGAGGCAGGCTTGGGGCACTTCAAGCTGCTGGGCAGCACCGGCACCCAGCTCTATGCAGGCGGCAAGGCCATCCTGGGCGAGACAAGGATAGCCTGATGGCCGCTGTCGACCTGATCTTTAATCGCGCCTTCAAGACCGGCCACCCGGTCGAGCTGGTGTTTGGCGACGATGGCGGTGGCGGGCAGGTGCCCGATAAGACCCTGGCCATTGCCGCGCGCATGCCGGGTCTGAGGGTTAGATCCCTGGTGCATGTGCGCAAGGATCTGGTCGCTGCGGGCCGCATGCCCGGTCTACGCTGTAGCGCGGTGGTGCGCTACAACACCGATACACCCCGGCCCGTGGTGGCCGAGGTGGCCGCGAGCGCGCAGCAGGCGCAGCCTGTAGCGCAGGGCTGGGTCACGGGATGGCAAGACACGGATGCACTGCCTGCAGGTTGGGTGTCGACCGCGCAGGATGCCATGCCCATGCAAGAGCAGTTCGGCGTGGCCTGGCAGGATGGCCAGAGGCAAGGGGTGGCCCTGCAGGGGCGGTTTCAGCAGGCGCGGGCGCTGCCTGGTGCCGCAACGCAGGCCCGCTGGCAGGAATCCCAGGGAGTGCGCAAGGGCCTGCAGGCCACGGCTCAGGATGCAGCGCCCGTTCGGGCAGGCTGGGTCGTGCGGTTTCAGGAAAGCCTGCGCGACCGTCGCCGCATGGTCGAGGCCACGGCACAGGATGCAATGGGCCTGCAGTACCTTATCACCACGGGCGCAGGCCCCTCGGTGTCGCTGTACCGGGGCTTTAAGGGCCGCTACCAGCAGGCCATGAAGCCGCCCGCTGGCAAGTCGCAGACCAAGCCGCCAGAGCCAGAGAAGCCTGGCTGCTATGAGCAACTGGTGGGCGGCCCCATCCGTTTGCTGTTCTGCAGATCCTGGGCCGCTTCGGCAGATCTGCTGTTCATGTGCTGCAAGCCCGTCGGGCCAGAGCCGCAGCCCCAGTTTGTCATTCCACTGCTGCCCGTCTATATGCAAGTCCACCATCTCACGGCGCATCTGCTGCCAAGCCTTGAGCCCGTAGTGCTCAATGACGTTTCCATTGCCGCCGGCGACGACAGCTACTGCTGGAGCCTGTCGGCCAACGGCCCCGAGCATTTGCTCGACCAGCTCGCGCCCGTGGGCGGGCTGCCGCAGCGGCTTCAGGTGGGTATCGACGGCATGCAGTTTGTCTTTGCCGTCACCAGCACGGCGCGCAGCCGCTCGTTTGACCGCCGCCGCGTGGCGGTGCAGGGCATCAGCGTCACAGCCATGCTGGGCAACCCCTACATGCCCAAGCAGGCTTGGCTCTCCACTTCGGTGGCAACGGCGCAGCAACTGGCGGTAAGCGCGCTGGAATTCAGTGGTGTCGATCTGGATTGGCAGATTCCCGACTGGCAGGTGCCCGCCGGCGCCTGGAGCTTTCAGGGAACGCCGCTGCAGGCCGTGCTGCGCATGGCCGATTCGGTCAATGCCGTGGTGCGCAGCCACCGCACGGCAGCGCAGCTCATTGTCGCGCCGCGCTACCCGGTGCTGCCGTGGGAGTGGGGCGCGACCGTGCCCGATGTGCAAATGCCTGCAGCCGTCATCGTCACGGACGAGCTGCGCCCCGATCCGCGTGCCGAATACAACGCCATCTATGTCGCCGGCGGCAGCGTGGGGGGCGTGCTGGGCCATGTGGTGCGCAGCCTCAGTGCGCGCGACAAGCTTGCCCCGCAGATTCAGGATGACCTCATCACCCACGCCGACGCCGCCCGCATGCGCGGCAGCTGGGCGCTGGCTGCCAGCGGCAACAAGCTGCAGCACAGCATCAGCATGCCCGTGCTCACCGGCGGTACCAACCCCGGCATCTTGAACCCCGGCCAGCTGCTGGAGGTGGCTGACACCGACGGCACCTGGCGCGGCCTGGTGCGCGGCGTCAGCGTCAGCGCCTCCATGCCCCGCGTGCGCCAGCAGGTCACTGTCGAAAGGATTGCCGCATGAGCACCAACCTCTACAAGCGCCTCAAGGCTTTGCTGCCCGACGACCCGGTAATGACCGGGCAGGTCAGCGCCGTGTTTGCCGACGGCACTGCGTTGGTCGCGCTCGAAGGCGCCTCAGGCCTGCTGCGCGTGCGCAACCCGCTGGGCACGGCCAACGGCGTGCGCGTCTATGTGCAAGGCGGAGCCGTCACCGGCACCGCGCCCGCCATGCCCTATGTGCTGATCGAAGTCTGAAAGAAGAAAGGAAGGGGAATGGACGACTACGGCAACGAGCTGCCGGCCACCACGCTGCAGCAAGTCAACAAACGCTTTAACCAGGGGAGTGAACGCATGGCTGCCATCGAGCGAGATTTGAAAGCCGCAACCCAAGGCTTGCATGAGGTGCGGCAGGAACTGCACCAGCGCAACCAGCAGATGGCCGAGCTGCTGGAATTCTTCACCGCCATGAAAGGCGCCTTCAAGGTGCTCAACTGGGTGGGCAAGGTCGCCAAGCCGCTGGCCGCCATCGTCATGCTCGGCGGGGCCTGCGTAGCCTTCTGGACGGCCGTCAAAGGAGGGGCAAGCCGATGAACTGGAAAGAAAAACTCATCGCCACCCTTGGCGGTGCAGCGGTCGCGCTGGCCATACCCCTGGTGCAAAAGTACGAAGGCACTGTGCTGCGCAGCTACCGCGACCCGGTGGGCATCGTCACGGCCTGCACCGGCCACACCGGCCCCGAGCTCAAGATGGGCCAGACCTACACCCGGCAGCAATGCGAGGAGATGCTCTACAAGGACTTGGCCAAGCACGCCGACGCCTTGAGCTGCGTCACCGCGCCGCTGACTGACGGCCAGCGGGCCGCCTTGGTGAGCTTTGCCTTCAACGTGGGCGACGAAGCGTTTTGCCGCAGCACCCTGGTGCGCAAGGCCAACGCGGGCGACATCGATGGCGCTTGTGCCGAGCTATCGCGCTGGACCTACGCCGGCGGCAAGCAGCTGCCCGGCCTGGTCAAGCGCCGCGCCGCAGAGCGCCAACTGTGCGAGGCAGGCCTGGCATGACAGGCGCATCCCGCATCTGGCCCTGGCTGGCCTTGGCCCTTGCCCTGCTGTTGGTCCTGCAGAACCACCGGTTGACAGGGGCCGAAGTGTCCCAGTCAAAACAGGCCTTAGCCCAGGCACAACAAGCGCAGGCTGCTATGGAAATCAAAACCGCAGGGCGACTGCAGCACGCCGCAGGACAACAGGAAAACACCCATGACTACACCCGCAAACTTGCCGACCTGGAGGCTGGCCGCACTGCTGATGCTGCCCGCATTGCAGGCCTGCAGCACGACATCCGAACCGCCGCCACCCGTAACGCCCAGCTTGCCGGTGACGCCGCTGCCTGCCGAGATCTCGCAGATCAGCACCAGCGACTCGCAACCCTTGCTGGCGAAGGCGCGGGCGTGGTTGGCCAGCTTGTCGGACTGGTCGAACGCCGAGATGCCCAGGTCGACGCATTGATGGGTCAGGTGCAGGTGGACAGGCAACTGCTGGCTACGCACTGAGCCTGCCCGACAAGATTGCGATATCCGTTGGCGGTGCTCAAAACCTGAACGTTGCCCCGATGATCGGGCCGCTCTGGCTAAAGTCCAGCCGCTTGCCGCCGTCCCGGTAGTCCACGCTCAGGTGGCGGTAGCCTACGGAGACAAAGATGTTCTCCTTGACCTGATAGTTCACCGAGGCATGAACCTGCCAGGTGAACTTCGAGCCCACATCCAGCCCGCCCATATCGGCATACAGCAAGCTGGACCAGCGCGGCGCAATGTCGTAGCGCCAGCGCGCGGCGACCACGGGGTCGACGAACGAGGTGTTGGACTGCGCCGACGCCACCCCCGGCACGTTCACTTCGGCCTTGATCTGCCACAGGCGAAAGCCCGCCATCAGGTCAAAGCTGGACTGAGGGCTCAACGCCCAGTTGTGCCCGCCCGTCATCGTCAGAGAGGTCTGGCGAATCTTGGCATTGGCGCTCAGGCCCAGGGGCAGGGCGGCCTTGTCCGATGTGGCCGCGTAGCTGAAGTCGCCTTGCAGCACATAGCTGCCCTTGCGTGCGGTGCCGTTCACAAAGGCTGCTGCGTCCAGGTTCTCCAGAATGTCCGAGAACGACTTGTTCACGTCGACCGTAGGTGCACCCCTGAAGGGGCGCACGCTGCCGTCCAGACCGGTCATCCACACATAGGGCGTGAGCTGAAAGCGCCACGCATCGGCCGCCTCCTTCTCCTGCGCCCAGGCCGGCGTGCCGGCCAGCAGGCCCATGGCCAGCGCTGCTGCGGCCGTCTTGATGTGCTGTGTCATTTGTCTCCCTTACAGCGTGTTCTTGTGCACCTTGCCGTCCTTCATGATCAGGCGCAGGTTCTGTTCAGGGTTGGCCAGAAAGTCCAGATTCACCGTCGGGTCGCCATCGGCTACCAGCAGGTCGGCAAACGCACCGGGGGCGATGCGGCCCAGCGGCTGGGGGTAGGGGTTGCGCTCGCCCGACAGGGCCAGCAGCTCGCCGTTGGTACCCGTGGCCTGTTTCAGCAGCGTCATCGGGTCGTAAAAGCGCGTCAGCTTAGCCAGCTGCCTGCCTTGCGTGGCCGTGCCCTTGGGGCTGAACAGAATGTCCGTGCCCCAGCCGGTCTTGATGCCGTACTTCTGCGCCATCTCATAGGCGCGCACCGTTCCCTGGGCCACGCGCGACTGGCTCTCGCGCCGCACGGCATCGGTGTAGGGGTTGGCGTCCTCGTCCTGCAAAAACGGCTGCAGGCTCCACCACACGCCCTCGTCGCGCATCATCTTCACGCTCTCTTCATCGGCCAGCTGGCCGTGCTCGATGCTCTTCACGCCTGCCTTGATGGCCCGCTTGATGCCCTTGGGCGTATACACATGCGCCATCACATAGGTGTTCCAGTCGCCGGCGGCTTCCACGCCGGCGCGTAGCTCTTTCTCGGTGAACTGGGTGCTGTCCAGCGGGTCGTACAGCGATGCCACGCCGCCGCCCGCCAGCATCTTGATCTGCGATGCACCCAGCATCAACTGCTCACGCACACGGCGCAGCACCTCGGTCTCGCCGTCCGCAATCATGGCCACGCCGACTTGCTCCACCATGCTCAGCGGCTCATTCGCCGCACGCGGAATATCGCTGCGCAGGCGAAAGTCGCCATGGCCCGAGGTCTGAGAAATCATCGCCCCGCTGGGATAGATGCGTGGGCCCGGCACCATGCCTTCGTCGATCGCGCGCTTGAGCGCAAAAGCCGGTCCGCCCGCATCGCGCACCGAGGTAAAGCCGCGCATCAGCGTGCGCTGCGCCTCTTGCGCGGCGGAGATATACAGATAGCCCAGATCTGCCGTCATGGCCGTCATCTGCGGAATGGCTGCCAGCATGGTGTGCCAGTGCGTATCGATCATGCCCGGCATCACCAGCTTGCCCTGGCAATCGATCACCTGGGCACCTTCCACCTTCTCGCCGGCAGAGGGCAGGGCCGCAATCACCTTGCCCTGGATCAACACCTGCACGCCCTGGCGCACCGACTTGCCCGTGCCGTCAAACAGACGCAGATTGGTCAGCAACACCGGGCGCTCGGCCTGCTTGGCCGTGCCGCCGGCGCCGGGCTCGGCTGCGTGCAGGCCCGTAAACGGCGCCAACATGGCCGCCACTCCGCCCACAAACATGCGCCGCGACATATCGGTCATCACCCGCTCATGCAGCAACTGGCACACCACACTGCCGCAGGTGCAGGCTCTGGGGCGAATCGGGCCGGTCTTCCAGGCCAGGTCGGTGGCGGTAGCGATTGCGTGACTCATCTACTCTCCCCTTTTTTTGCTGAATGAACAAAGACGCCACTGCAGGCGTGACAAATGGAACCATCAGTTCACAATTTGATGCACCGATGCTACACGACGAACGGAGCATCAAAAACGCCCCGGCGCACGAGGGCGCGGGGGAGTTGTCTGCGTTTTAAAGGCAAGTCCAGGTCGATCGGCAGTTGCTGGCGACCGACTGACCGCGCTTACTCTTTGACCACAGGCCTATGCACCAGCACCGGAACGCTGCTGTTCACCAGAACGCGCTGGGTTTCGCTGCCCAGCAGAATGCCGGCAATGCCCTTGCGGCCGTGGGATGCCATGCAGATCAGGTCGCACTGGCTGTCCTTGGCCTGCTGGATGATGGCCTGGTGCACCGAGAAGTTCATGGTCCGCGCCGTCTTGCATTCCACGCCATCGGCCTTGGCAATGTCCTGCACGCCCTGCAGCACCTTGTCGGCCATGCGCTCGGCGTCTTTGCGCAGCTCGCTGGGGTTGTAGGCCACCATTCCTTCGCCGCTGTACATCAGGGCCGAATAGTCCGGCATCACATAAAGCACCGTCACCTCGGCGCCTTGCTCCTTGGCCAGCTGCAGGCCTGCATGCAGCGCGGCTTCGGAGAGTTTCGAGCCGTCTGTCGGGATCAGAATGTGCTTGAACATTTTCAGCCTCCTTGCGCGCCAGCGCCTGTGTGGTTGCCACGCAATCCGAACGATTGCACACCTATACTCACACTCCGGGGCGGTCATTGCAACACCTGACGTCAATGTTCGAGCATTCGCCGCCAAGCCTGATGGGGCATGACGGTGGCGGCGGCGCGACAGGGCGCAAGCCAGGCGCCAGGGTTGGGTAGCATGCTGACGATGTCTTCATCCTTCGGATGACAAGGAAGTTCCATGCTCAACACGGATACCGTTGCGAAGAGGTTGTTTGGCGCCTCCGCAGATACCCTGGACGCCAGAGCGCTCAAGGTCGCTCAGCACATTGCCCGGCGCAAACACATCTCGCGCAATGTGGATGAGGAGCTGGATCAAACGCCGCCCACCTTCGGCCAGCGCGCGGCAGATGCCGTCGCAAGCTTTGGCGGCTCCTGGGCCTTCGTGCTCCTGTTTTGTGCAACGATGGTGATATGGGTGGGCCTCAACGCCTTGCTGCTCTGGGCGCGCGGCTCCACGTTTGATCCGTACCCCTACATTTTGCTGAACCTGTTTTTGTCCATGCTGGCCGCCATACAGGCGCCCATCATCCTCATGTCTCAGAACCGCCAGGCAGACAAGGACCGCATCCGCGGCGAGCACGACTACGAGGTCAACCTCAAGGCCGAGCTGGAGATCATGCTGCTGCACCAAAAAATCGACGAGCTGCAGAAAACGCAGTGGAGCGAGCTCATCACCATCCAGAGCGAGCAGCTGCAGCTGCTGCGTCGGCTGGCAGACGGGAACCGGGCCGTTTAGCCACGCAGGCTTGGTGCGTGGTGCTCTCTCATCCACGGTGCAGATTGCCATCAGCGGCTAGGGCGGTAGTACGATTCAGCCATAGCAACTTGGAGAGGGTATGGGCAAATCGACGTATCGCGCATTGGTGATGGCTTCGCTGGGCATCCCCATCCTCGGAATGCTGGCGGAATATGGCTTTGATCTCGTGCCCCAGGAGCTGACCGATCTTTCCCAAAGCCTGTTGATGCAGTCGGAGGTCGGCCCTACCGACTGGATTCTCTTGTTCGCGTTCTCGGTGCTCGTGGTGCTCGGCCTCATTTCCTTTTACGGGCTGCTGCAGTTCAGAGCATGGGCGCCTCGGTTTACCCTGTGGTCTTCTGTGGCGACCGTAGTCGTCGCCTGTTTCAGCCCGCCCATCATCCTTTCCGGCCTGGGGTACTCCACATCGACCTTGGGCTGCGTACTCTTTGGGGCGGTGCTTGCCCTGCCGTACTACTCTCCTGAAGTGCGAGAGATGTTCTGGCCTTCCACGCCAGAGGCCTGAACAAAAAAGCCCCGCTGAGGGGCTTTTTGCAGGGCAAAGCGCTTCGGGTGGCCCAAGCAGACTATCTGAACGTCATGCGCAGCAGGCCCTGCGCGGGCTGCTGGTCGGCGGGCAGGTTGGGCAGGCTGCGCTGGTTGGATTGCGCGGCCTGCTTTTCACGGTGCTGGGCGCGCTGTGTCAGCCGCTGGGTGCAGGCCGTTGCCAGTGTGGCCAGCTGCGCATCGGTTGCGCTCATGATCTCTCCGTCGGCAATGCGCTGCGGCAGGCTGCTGAAGGACACGACCATCTGGTCCGTCGCAATCGGCTGGGCATGGGGCAGGTTGGGGCGGCCCTGGCTGTCGTAGTTCAGGTTCAGCAGGTAGCGGCTGTGCTGCCACTCCTCGGCATCGCCTTGCATCACCGCATTGAACACCGTGCGATGTACCTGCGCCGCAGCCTCTGCGGCCAGAGAAAAGGCCAGTTCCATACGCTGCGTGTCTGCCGGCTGGTGCAGCGCGGCTTCCATGCGGTTAAAGGCGTCGATATAGGCCAGCTTGAAGGCCAGCGCCTTTTTGCCCGTAAAGCCCATGGCCAGCAGCGTAAAGCCGTCGCGGGTCAGGCGGTAGGCGGGGTCTTTTCGTGCTCCACCTTGTCCGATTTCTGTCTCAATGAACATCTCCGCAAAATTGCGGGCATGTTCTGCGTTCAGTTGCGGCAGTAGGTTTCGGATGCTGCGCAGCACATCATCATGGCGCTTACCAAAGTGGCGTGCGACGTCGGTGCTGACAGTGGTGGGTATTCCGTCGATGACGGTCAGAACGGGCGCAAAGGCCGATGCGGGTTGCGACATGAGATGCTCCTTGCTGAGACTTGAAGCCTCGCTGGAGCGTTCTTACGCGCCGCCAACGAGGTGGCCGGGAGGTTAAGAACCTAGAGCAAGCTAGGCGGACTTCTTCCCCTTTCGGGTCTTGTATCCGTCGCCCTCCCGGCCATAAACCAACCGTCTGCAAGAGTGCAGACGTGCAATGTCCGGGCGCAAAAAAACCGCCAGTTATCGGGTGCGGTTTTCCCGCTTGCTCTTAGGAGTTCTTACGCTCCACCTCTTGCGAGGCTTCGCTAGTGTACTGTAGTTGGGTTGCCGGTGCAGGGGATCGGTAGGTCGAACCTTCCCCAAAGACGTCGCAAGGCACCGATGCCAATCTTGGAAAAATGAATAGCTATTTAATTAGCTCTCTTTGGCAACTGAAGAATCTCACCGGCAAGTTGATCAAGAGATAAATTTCCTTTTAATATTCCATTAAGGTACGTTACTCTTGTGTTATCAAATCTATTATTATTAATTGGACTTCCTTGTGGAGCAATTATTAGATTGTAAGGAGTTATATATCTGTCACGAAGCACCGCTTTACCATCAAGCTTAACCACACTTCCATTAATTACTGCAGCTCCGTCATCATATTCTGCTCTACTAATAATATGGTCGTTGAAAATTGCATACTCCTCTCGGATATATCCCCAACGCTCTACTCTCTCTTCAATATTTTTATGCTCGTAAATTCCGGTTGATTTATCTGCCTTGCATTTTATGTATATGAATGACTGGTAGTATGATCCGGGATTTACTGCGGCAATTTCATCAATAATCAATTCTTGATGATCTAGTAGAATTTTTTCTGGTGATAGAACTGAAAATTGATCTATATGCATGTCGCCGGTCCTCCACCACCAAACAGGGTTTTGCTCTCTGAATGAAAATGGTTCTTGGAAGAAGAGCGATAAACGCTGTACTGCTTCCTTGGGGTCCTTAAACCATTTGATTCCACGGACGCCAGGGAATGCATGTCCAAAGCGTGTGTTAAAAAATACAGTGCTGCTTTGACCGTTCATTGAGGGAAGTTGTTCATCATCCTCTTGTAAAAACGGATTTTTTCCTAATGCTGGTTTAGGCTTTAAAGGTACTCCATAAATTTCGTGAAGTAACTCTTTAAATTTTTGTTCGAAATAATTGTCGTCAGATAGGTCGATGTACGTTCTAGCACTCAGACAGACTGGCGTTTTCAAGGGGCTTGAAACAGATCTGATGCATGGAATGAATTTTGTTGTACTTTGATGCATTAAGAGTTCAGCTGTGAGGATATTTTTTTCATAACCTACTCCTCCAATTCCATCATTAGATTTTTTATTGTAAGGGTCAGTGCATATTACTAAGACTCTATCTGCGTTACTTAAACCTTTTTCCATGAAGCTTGTTAGGCTTGAACCTAGTCTAACATCCCATTGGTCTAATATAGTATCTACCCCATTTTCAACTAATTTTGAAGCAAGTTGATGAACCCACTGACGGTGGTCTTCGCTGTCATGTGAGTAAGATATGAATACGTTTGGAGTAGAGGTCATTTTAAATATATTAGGTGTTCAGAGATTGTTTGGTTGATAATAAATGGAATAAGTTAGAGGGTTATGTATTCGGCAGTGTAGTTAATATTTTATATCTGGCTATTTTTAATTTCATATACACTAACACTAGGTGGTAATACGGATTGCGGGGTGCATGCCATGCTATCCAGAGCGCTGTCCAGAACAGCCATGCCGCCATGGACTTTGCACAGATAGACGGTGTTGTCCGATTGACCGCTGTTTGGTGTAGTGCTTTTTTCTTCCACCACTTTGCCGCCTTTGCATGCCTCTTGAGAATAGGTATTGCCGCAGCGATAGAGGGGCTGCGCTATGGCCGGAGCGATAGCGGTGGCTGGCAGCAAAAATGCTGCGGCAGTCAAGGCAGGCAGAAAATGCATGTGAAGCATTATCTGTAAAAATTAGTTACGAGTGCATTAGCCCCAGCCAGCAGTGCGGTGTTGGGCAACTGTAATAAACCAAAGAAAAAGGCAATGTAGAGAGCTACATTGCCTTGGTGCGTGAGCAGGTGCTTTTTGGTGCGCTAATCAGATTTCAGCGGTAGTTGCCGGGCTGGGACGCCGCTTGTTGCTGATTGGCAAGGAGCTGGGCGGCTAAATGGCTTCTTAGCACTTGCTCCAGTGCGGGCGAGGGGGTCTCGGGGTCTGGGGTCTTGCCAAAGGCAATCAGATTTCTGGTGAGTTGCACGGGGGTCATCAAGATTCCCCAAGGCAGGCCCCACCAGCCCAGAAACAATGAAAAGACCGTGTCGCCGATTTTTTGCTTGGTGCCGCATCGTGCGCAAGCCACCAGCGGCCGGCTCGACCACGATGTCATCATGACGACGGAGTACACGCGGTAAGAGGTATGCACATCCACCGGGCCGGGGCCGTCGCACTTGGGGCAGTTGCCTCTGTGAACCCGAAAGATATGCGCCTTGACATCGGCGGGAGAGAGCTGACTTGCAGCGTCGGAAAGTAGCCCTTGGTGCAGGCATTTCTCATTGCAGTAGCGACGGTCGCCGTCTCGCTTTCCGCCAAAAAGAATCCTGGTATTGCAGTACGCGCACGAAGCCATTCAATCTCTTTCAGTGTTGTTATCGCGCCTGATTAAACCAAATATCGCCGGCGATCACCCATCTAAATACAGAAGGGATGATTCGTGTATCAAACGCGCCTAACTCCTGGGAGCGAAGGTATGTGGAGTTTGTTTTTCATCAAGCGGTCAAAACGAACTCAAGGGGTTTGAATGGATGGAGAGCGTAGATTGATAGCAGCGGGGCGCTCAAGCAAGGCGCGGGCCCAGGCCCGCGCTTTCACCCAGGTCAGTTGGTCGCAAAGCAGTACATCAGCCCGGCGCTGCCGCTCTGTTTGAGCTGGTCGATGCTGCAGCCGCGCGTGCCGTGCGATGAGTTCCACGAGGCATTGGCCACAGGGTCGGGGTTGGTGCCCTTGTGGTCGTGGTGGCCCACGATGGCAGAGCCGCCGTCGCTCTTGGTCCAGTTGCCACAGGTGGTGTCCTTGCCGGGCTCGGGCACGGCCAGCGTGCCGTCAGGGCGCGAGCCGGTGAGGATGTCGTGGCGGTTGACCTCATCGCCAAATCCCGAGACGACCTCGCCCTTCTCGGTCAGCGAGGTGTCCTTGCCGACCTTGGCATTGGCGCTGTGCAGGTCGGCAACGCTGGTGGCAATGACCACGCCCTTGGCGTTGCGCCACGGCCCATTGCCGATGCGATCGCGTGCATTCACAGCGGGTTGCCCGTTCAGCGCAGCATTGCTCAGGTAGGCGCGCCAGGTCTTGTTGCCCGCGCCCACGCTGGCGGCCAGAGACTGGCAGTAGCGGTCGGCCCCGGCCAGCCCGCCCAGGTCGCCGCCCTTGCCGGGGTTGGTGCTGGTGATGAAGAAGCTCATGGGGTTGCCGCCCGACGACCCCATGGCGCCGCAACCAACAATCAGTGCGGCAGCCGCAAGGGCGGTACTGGCGGAAAGAACCAAACGACGGGACATGGCAGGCTCCTGAGCAATAGTGGAGCGTGCAGGCTAACGCAAGGTGGTGTCAGCGGCAATATGGGTGGGGCTGCGAGCAGGGCCAGGCACAGCGGGCTGACTAGCACTGCTTCAATCAAATATCCAGAAATAAGCACCCGCAGCAGCACATGCCAAAGCCATCACCAAGAAGACCCAGTGCAAGCCTGGAATGCCTTCAGCCCCGGTGTACTTTTGAGAGCGAGAAGTCCCTTGTTCTCGTACCGACAAGGGGTCGGCGCCCACAGCCTTGCCTGACGCAGGGGAAACCGCCCAAACCCGATGATTCGCCGAATGGCGAAACTGAAATGCGTCGTAGGCTAAGTAGCCAAAAAAGGTGGCGAGCGCAAAGAGCCAAAGTGGTGACATCCAAGGCCTCGGTTGTTACGGAGAGAGCCTGATTATTGGCTCGATCCTTAAGAAATATGGCAGAGTCTGGCTTCACACAGTTACGATATGTGAAAACTGCGAGCCATGTCCAGAATTCCTTCTGTATCTTTAGAACGAGCGCGATCTGACATAGTCGATGGGGATCCCGTCGCCGAGGAAGAGCGTCAATGGTGGGTGCGCATCATTTTTGTGGCGCTAAGTGCAGGCTGCGTAGTCTTGTTGATTAGCCTTCTGCGTTCGTTTGCAACGCTTCAGGACCATGCAGGTGCTATGTTGGTTAGCTTTTTTGTATTGCTCGCTGCATTCTTTGCAGTCTTGGCAGCCCCCAATCGGTTTCAAGATAGATTTATACGACCAATAATGATCTACGGACTAATATTGGAAATAATAGTCAATATTTTCATTATTATGAAATGACGTTCAAGCTTTATGCTCGGACACCCGAATATCAATCGTGTTTCATGCTAAGAAGTTCTATCCTATGTCTGAAAGTACCGCTGTAACTGGTGTCGTGGTAAGAGCCATTCAACCCAAAGACTTTGATCAGTGGCTCTCGCTCTGGGACGGCTACAACGCTTTCTACGGACGGGCAGGGGCTACCGCACTGGCCAGAGAAATTACCGAGACAACCTGGGAACGCTTCTTCAATCCCATCGAGCCGGTATTTGCGGTGGTCGCGGAATATGAAGTAGAGGTAGTTGGCTTGGCTCATTACCTGTTTCACCGCAGCACCACCAGGCTTGGTCCGGTCTGCTATCTGCAGGATCTTTTCACGGCCCCGACACGGCGCAAGCTTGGAATTGGCAAGGCCCTCATCAACAACGTCTACGAGCAGGCCATGCTGGCTGGCGCGAGTCGTGTCTACTGGCAAACACAAGCAACCAATGAAGCCGGCCGGGCGCTCTACGACAAGTTGGCCAAGCATGCCGGGTTTATCGTTTACAGCCATGAGCTGTAGCTTGATATGCCCGAAGTGACAGGTTAGGGTTGAATTCTGGCTGTCGCAGTACTGACCATTTGTTTTAGGTGGCTACCAACCGATCCATGAAATGCATCACCGCTTCGCCTGCTTCAGCGGGAACGACCTGCAAAAGGCAGTGTGGGGCATCAAAAGTTTCGACTTTCATGTCTCGGCACACTTGTTGTGCTTCGGATGCTGCTGACGGCGGCACGACCTGATCATTGAGTGCCTTCAGATATAGAACTGGCATCGCAAGCCTGGAAGCTTGAGCACGTACATCCACAGATGCGACTTCACGGAGCCGAGCTCGCAAAACAGCTGGCTGTACCTCGTGCAGAGCTAAACGCAGCAAGACGCTCAACTTCGGGGTTGCAAATCGGCCAAACAGCAATTTAGTTGCGATTGTCAAAGGTGGTCGGGGTGTCGGCAAGTAGGTCATGCCTTTTAGCCACCGAAGGTTGGGTCTGGGGTTTCGAACGAAGGTACAACACAAGATGACGCCCAGCACTCGCGCTGGATTGGCTGCCGCTATCGAAATTGCGATTGGGCCTGAAAACGACTCTCCAAGCAAAACAATGGGGCCATCAGGTGGTAGATGCGCTGTAGCGAAGTCACTTAAAGTAGCGTAAGTCTGAGGATGGCTCGTAGTTGGATATCGAACTACTGAAACTGGATACTTGTCTCTGAGCTCAGCAATGAAGGGCTCGAAAAGGATGCTCGTCCCATCCATGCCGGGGAGGAGAACTAGGGTGACATGCATTTTTGCAGATCATACAGAGTAGGGCGTCCTCGGACATTGATGCGTGGGGAGTTTTCTGGGGAGTTTAGGGGGCGCGACGGGAATTGAAATGATGGCGCTCAGAGGGAGATGACCCCTTTAATCCCCCTTAAACCCCGGTTTGATCGGTTCGATTCCCATCGCCAGATGCAGACCCTGTTAGAAATGAAAATCTATCGCAATTTTTGCTGAGACTTCGCAGTTTGGACCGATGAAGGATTCGGCCCAACCACTCTTTGAGTGTCTCCAGTTGTTTGCGATCGACGCTCAAGGGGAGCGATTCCGAGTTCAGCATCTGACGGGCTATGTGCGTAGGTGTCGTACCAGTTATTCACAACCGCAATTGCACCGTAGCAGGGGACTAGCGCATTGGTAAACCAAAGCTGATTTTGATATCTGCAAGTCCAGGAGACAGCATCTTTCAGGTCTGATGCCATCCGCGTTTGCTGCTGGTACGGGCCTTGTATGACACGTTAGGCAGATCACAGCCATCAATTCATGCTGTCGGATGTTTATATTTTTTCCTTGAAACGCTTTTCTATAAAGCGGTGGAAGCTATCAAAATTGATTCTTCACGTATTGCATTCGCTATCTATTGAGCAGGAATGTGGTCGCCACGGTCATCTCGAATCAGCAGCGGTCCATGGAGTGTGCTTCTGATGTGTCACAAATACCTGGGCCGATGGCTGGTTGCCGATGGGCGCGCCAAAGGCGGCTCGGCGAGATGGCTGCAGTTGTTGGAGGAAAGGCGGCCTTACACATTGAAAACCCGCAAGATATCGAAGCGACTAGACTCAGACAAATGAAGAAACTGTTTGGAGTCTCTGCGCTCGTCTTGCTTTTGTCGGGCTGCTATGCAGCAGGCCCTGGATACAGCTACGGGTATGGCGATACCTATATCTATCAGCCTTACGGCGGCTCGTACTACTACGGGCGACCTGCATACAGGCCTGGGTACCACCATCATCATCACGTGCACCGTCCACCTGCCCATAGGCCTCACCCAGGTCATGGCGGACATGGAAATCATCGTCCTCCGCATGGCGGGCATCGGCCGGGCGGAGGCCATGGGCATCGCTGAGCTGCATGTATCGAGGGCAAGAGCGAAGACTGGAAAATTGATGTTGCAGCAGCGTGCCAGTTAAGGGGTCAACTGCGGATCGGTGACTTGGGCAGTTGAGAGTCTTCGGCATCTGGCCGGCTATATTTTTGACTTAGGCAGGAATGCCGGCCCCTGTTCCTTCTTGGCTTTCGGTCCGGGATCTACTTGCGCAGATGTGCCTGTCACAGTCGTTCGCCGCATGCCTGTGGCGCTCGAGGACATCTAAAAGCCCGCCTTGGCGGGCTTTGTTGTGAATGGACGGGCTAGCGTTTTTTCCTCAGAGGTTTCCGCCCGAAATTTCAATCAGACTGCCCGTGGTGTAGGGGGACTCGTCCGACATAAGCCATACGATTGCATTCGCAACTTCCAGGGCGCTTCCTCCACGCCGCATGGGAACTCGCGGCGCCAGGTGCTGAACCCTGTCCGGCTGTCCCCCGCTGGCATGGATATCCGTTTCGATGAGGCCAGGGCGGACTGCGTTCACGCGGATGCCTTCTGCGGCCACTTCCTTGGCCAGTCCCAGAGTCATGACATCCATGGCTCCTTTGGATGCGGCATAGTCCACATACTGGTCTGGCGCGCCCAGTCTTGCAGCGATGCTGGACACATTCACAATCGCTCCGCCATGACCGCCGCGTGCCGTGCTCATGCGAAGCACGGCCTCGCGTGCACACAGAAAAGCACCGATGGTGTTGATGCGAAACATCCGCTCCAGGCGCTCAAGGCTGAACTCCGCCACTGTCTGCGCCGTGTCCACGATGCCCGCGTTGTTGACCAGTGCATCCAAGCGACCGAACTGCACATCCGCCACTGCAAAAAGGCGTCGAATCTGTTCTTCGCACGCCATGTCGGCCTGAATGGCCATGGCGTGCCTGCCCATGTTGGTAATTTGCGAGACAACCGTCTCGGCTGCTGTTTGGTCCGTATGGAAGCTGAGCAGCACATCCCAGCCGGCCGTTGCAGCTTGTATGGCGGTGGCTGCACCAATACCTCGACTGCCACCGGTGATGAGCACAACTTTGTTTTTCATGGGTCTCCTGAAGGGTGCATGGGATGCGGCTGAGAGTCCGGGCATGGGCAGCACAGCTTGCGACCCATCTTATCGCTGCATTTCTTGTTGGCGCCCAGGTTTGGCAGGGTCTACCTGCTCATATTCCTGTATCTCAGGGCAACAAAAAACCACCTGTCGAGGTGGTCGGGAACCCATCGCAAGAGGAAATTGAAGCGCCCGGCTACCAATACCGGTAGTTGTGGCGCTCGCGCAGCAGCCTCTCTTGCTCCTGCTTTTTTTCCATTGCTGTGGGCTCTTGCTGTTCTAGTTGTGGCGGTGTGGGGAAATCCTTGTCCATGGAGAACAGCTCCTTGGTGGTCTCCCAGAACTTCTGGATTGGCGGGGGAATACGGCTATCTGGCATATAGACCTCCAGTCCTGGATGACGAATCAGGATCGATCGTCAAAGAGCACAGTACTCTTTTTAATAACCCTAGATGCTCTCCAATAAGTAAAACGTCAGCTTCGATGCTGGTGCTCTCTCGGAGCGTTCTAGCCAGACGGTTTTCAAAAAGCCGGACCCTGCTTGAGTCGGCTGCCTTGGCTCAGAAAGCCAATCTTCATGCAGGTACCGCTGCTTCTTTCCATTGCCAAAGTCAACCTGGTTGATGCATGGCGACTGCTTGCGAAGCCGACTGCGGACATCGCGTCTGAGATGAGAGTAACGCTGTTGTCTCATCTCACTGATGACGGCCGGAGCACTCGGGCGAGTGCACAGGCGACGCAGGAGAAAACGGGCTAGCATGCAAGGCACAACAAGGGAGTGGCCATGGAAAGGTATCGGTTCAATGTGTTCGGCGATATCGTGCTCATAGAGCGCAGAGACTCCGCATGGCGCTGTTTTTCCGTTGGAGCCGATGGCAAGCTTGGTTTTGTCGATCTGGCCGTTCCTTCCGAGATCTCTTACGAGGAGTTGCCTCAGTATCTCTACGACATCTTTCACGAGAGCGCCGCATCGTCCGATGGAGATATCTTCGAGATAGTCTGAGTCTGCCCCTATCACAGCAGCGGGAGGTTTGCGGCGAGGGCCAGGGCACTGGCTCCAGTGTGCTTGCAACCTGTTCGACGCTCACATGGGCGCAGGTCTTGTCTTCGGTGCGTTTGAGTTCGGCGTTGGATGATCAAGGCCGGGCGTTTTGAGATCTTTTCGTGACGGATGAAGTATCGGGAAACCGGCCTCCGGCTATGCTGAGTTTGGTTACTCGCTGAGGCAATAGCGCCTTGGGTTGGTCTCGCTTCGCCTGACAGCGCAGGGGGCGAGCAGCCCGTTTAAACCGCATGCAGGAGATGCCCGCCATGACGTTTCAAAAGAACCCGCTCAAGGAAGCGGAACCCAAGCCGGAACCGGTTGATCCTCCCAATGAACAACCGCCTGCAGAGTTGCCGGCCGACCCCATAGATCGACCGAATGTATAAGGGCTTTAGCCAGTGATGCCTTGGCTGACTCCGTTTGTTGACCCAATAGCGGCTTGAGTGCTTCTACCTTGGTATCGCGAGCTTCAAGTCATCAAAACTGATTGGGCATTCCCCGGCGCTGATTTAAGCCCATCTACAGCCAACGTCGGACCTGTTGACGATAGGTATCGAAGGACGCTCCAAATTGTGCTTGCAGGGCTTCTTCTTCCGGGCGAATCTGAAAGCGCTGCAAATAAGCCATGAATAGCGGCACAAGAAGCAGTGCTGACAACTTGCCCAACCCTGTGGCGAAGCCAAGCAGCAGCAGTGCAAAGCCCAGGTACATCGGATTGCGCGTCATACCATAAACCCCGCTGACGACCAGTGAGGTCGACGCTGCAGGAGTTGTGGGGTTTACCGTGGTTTTGGCGCGCTGAAACGCCCGTACGCCGGCTATGCAGAAGGCGCCGCCCAATATCGCCAGCAATGAGGCCACCATCCTGTAGACGGGGAATTTGGTGACCAGGATATCTGGCAGAAGCCACATGGCTGTGGCAAACACTGCGAACAGCGCCATAGGCGGCACTCGCAGCGCAAGCAAAGAGAAATCAATTTGCGAGCGGGATTGGAAAGTCATGTGTTCAAGGCTAAAGCTTGAAGTGACTTGATGGTCAACTATGGCATGGCAGGTGGTGCGGCGATGCGCATAGGCCGTTGATGGCCAGCCGGCTTGCCCTGGAAGTGCGAGGTGTTACATCTTTTCGGGCTTCTTACGCCCGCACCACCATCGTCAGATTTGGGTAGGTGGTGAGCCCCAGCGGCTGAGCCGTCTGTTTGTCAGAAGTGACCATATAAGGTGATTTCCTGGCCGCGGGCATGAAAGTCACAGGATGTGAGTTCTGAAAGAAGAGGGCAGATTCCGAGAAGCGACGTGGCCTAGCATGGACCTATGTTCCATGAAAGGAGGTCGGTCATGAAATCTCTCAATGCCCTTTTATTGCTCGCGGCTGTGGCGGCTCTCAGTGCTTGTGAAAAAGCGCCACAACCAGAACTTCAATCGAGGCCGCCAGCAACAGAAGGAATGCTTGCGCCGCATCCAGCACCGGGGTCTCAAGTTCCTGTTCCCGAGCCATCACCTGCAAATCCCAATCCACGTCCATAACCTTTGTGATGTGGGCTGTGAGAAGGTCCATATTGTTGCAGCAAGACATCGGGTTTGGCCCCATGTCTTGCTGCATATCAAGGCCCGGCGACAACTAGCTATCAAATGGGGAGATGCCAGAGGCAATGGCACCGCCGATACATGAAATATGGAGAGCAGCTTCCGATAATTATTTAAGGAGCTGGTTCAGCGATGAGAACCTTGGCGATGGAGCATTGCCTGCTTCTCAGGGAGCAGGCAATGCGCCACGCCGGATATCCAAAGGGATTCATCTGTTTGCCGCAAACAACGAGAAAGACCTGCTCATTGAAGCGCATTGATAGTGGTGCATTTCTTGGCCGTAAGCCAGGCTTTCGATATGCCGGTGTAGCTGCATGCCCCGTTTGCGGCTGATTTTGCTGCGCGTCTTTTGGGGTGGTTGCCGAGTCGAAGCGTATGTGGACACTGGGTTGATCGACAAGACTGGCATGGGCTTGTCCATTGCTCGGCCCGCCGGAATCGCGAGTGTCTGCTTTGCGTTTGGCTTACCGATAAAGCGTATATTTGCCTGGAGACAAGCTGATGAGGGCGCTGCCCCAAGGCTAGCGCTGGGATGTCGCAGTCAGAGCCATTCCCTCCAGCTTGCTGCCTGCTGGTGACTATTGAGCTGAGTTGGAGAATAACGATGCAAAAGACATTTCTCGCCATCGACACCAACTCCTGGATACTGCTGGTCAGTATTTTTGCGTTGCTCAGCCTCGCGGCTTTTCTGGGCAAGTTCACCTGGAACAAGAAGTTCAAAAATGATGCCGTCGCCGAAGATGAGCTCAAGATCGTCCTGGGCGCGACCTTGTCATTGTTTGGTCTGCTGATCGGCTTCATTCTGTCGTTCGCGATTGGCGGCTACAACATGCGCGTGGCGGCCGAAGAAAACGAAGCCATCGCAATCGGCAATGCTTTTCAGCGCACCAGCCTGTTGAAGGACAGTCATCAGCAGCAGGCGAAGGCCTTGCTGCAAGACTATTTGAGTCTGCGCACACAATTCTTTGAGACCATGAATGAAGACCGGCGGGCGGAAATCCGCAGGGAGTCCACTCGCATGCAGACCCGGATGTGGACGCTGGTAAGCAAGATTGCCACAGCCAATCCCGACCCGGTCATTGCGACAGCCTTGAATGCCTGCAACGACCTTTATATCGCGCAGCAGAAAACGATGGCCAGTTGGCGCCATCACATTCCAGATGCTGCCTGGTTTTTGCTCATCATCTTCGGGGTCTGTTCGAACTTTCTTATCGGCTACAACATCCGTGGCCAAAATCGTCGCAGCTCCCTGATTTTCATCGTCCCGTTCGTCACGGCGCTGGCTCTTTTCCTGATTGCCGAGATCGATGTGCCCGGTAAGGGCCTGATCCACGTGTCGCCGGACAATCTCACCATCCTGCGCGAAACGCTTTCCGATGGCGGGTTGATATCTTGATTGCTGCATGCGTACTGGCCCCGTATGCGGCTCCTGTCGGCAGCGTTGCTCAGCCAGGCTGTTTTGACCCGCAGGTTTCTGAATGGCAGAGCTTGCTCGCCGGCTGGCTGCGCTGGTGGAACTGGTTCGCTGCGGTTTGGGAGGTCACAGCTTAATGAGCCTGCTTCATGAAAAGCCTGCGCAGTATGGAGCCCGGGGCTATGTGGGCGATCATTGAATTTATGAGCATATAGCGCTTGGCCTATATGTACTTGAAAGCAGTTTTATATCAAGATCGTTGCATGACTTGCGCTATCTGCTTCGGTTTAAATAGCATGCAGCTGCTTTACGTATTGCGCTGCTGAGATGCCGCGCCAATGACTGCCGCGCGGGGCGAGAATTGCTCCAACGCTTTTGACAAAAAATCGGTGGCGATGCACTCCGGCTGTTGCAGAGAAAGGCCATCTAGCGATGGCCATTTTGCGATGATGCTGCCAGTGTGATTGACCGCTGTGAGCCCGTGGCGGTGTGTTGCGACCAAGGTTAATAAGGGCCGACTCAGGCTTTTGATGCTGCTTGATGGTGGTTGGTTTGAGATTCAACAAGCAAGGAAGTTTGTCATGAAAGTGATGCTGGCCATTTCATTGATCGCTATTGCTCTGGTGGGCTGCAATGCCTCCCAGCCGCCTGTGCAAAGCGCTGCCGGGGACAAGGCGGCGGGCGCTTCAGCCACCAGGGTGGTCAATTTTGTGGGGCCCATGGATCTGACGATCAGGCTGCAGTCTTCGGATAATTTTGAGACCGCCGTGATGACGGACAACGCCGATCGTTCGTTCAACATGACCCGTGTGCCGGCGGCCAGCGGCTTGCGCATGTCGGATGGCAAGAGCACGTTCATCCATTTCAAGAATGGCGAAGGTATTGTGGAGTTTGTGAAGGATCGCCCCATCCGGATCAAGGAGTTCACCAAATAGTCGGCCTGCCGATTCGATGGCAAGCCCATGGCGACCCGGGTATTTTTTATGGGGCAGAGTCTGGCGAAGCCTTCTCGCCATGTCGCAGCTATTTTTCATGGGTACTGTCATGCGGCGGTCTTATCTCTATCGGCATGGCGCACCAAAGTACTGCACGGCGCTGTGGCCTTCGTGGCGCAAATCGCCTCGCCATGGGCCTGCTGCAGCTTTCCGTGACTATGTTCGTGCTGCTCGCACAGATGTTGCGGGTAGGTGTCTGGATGGTTCTTCATCCATTTGCGGTGCTCCTTCATCCAGCTCTCGAACTCCGAGGGGCTGAGTTGTAAGAACGGCAGTTCCCAGATAGTGGCAGGCCGCAATAAAAAAGCCCGCAGATTGCGGGCTTTGATGAGCGGCAGTTAAAGCTTGCCTGTCAGTTCACGACAGCGCTTTATTCCCACTCAAATATTCATAAGGCTCTGGAACCATTATCTGGTGCGGTGTGTGGCACTGGGCCTGTGCCAAATACCATCCCAGATACCATGAATATTATTGAACTGGTTTTTCTAGTGCAACGGGAGGCGCTGACGCCTTTATATTGGCTTGGCGCCGCTCTTCGATCCAGGCATCGACTTCGGCCTCATCCCATGCCACTCTACGCGGCGACAAGACTATCCGTTTCGGGAACTGACCAATAGATTCCAGTTTGAGAATATAGCGATCAGAGTAGGGTACTTTATCGCAAAGAGCTTTGCGGTCGAGAAGCTTCATTTTCTAATTCTCCAAAAAAGAACCCCGCTCATTGGCGGGGGTCTGGGTGGTTGATAGGTTCGCGCCATCTGTCGCACTTGTCGCCTCGGTCGCGGGCTCGGCGGCTCATGCTTGGCCTTTCTGCGCCTGGGCGCGCCGCTGTGACGCGATCAGAGCCGCGAGGCGTTTGATTCGTGCGTTGAACCAGCGACGAACCGCGTAGCCGCGCAGGATGCTGACCACAGTGAAAATCGCGGTGATTCCTAGGTTTTGGGCAAGGGTGAAGGCATGGCCGAAGAGTGGGTAGACGATGGGTGCGAGCACCAGGGTTGTCAGGAACCCGATTGCAGTGTTGATGCATGCCTCGACCAGTGAACCGAACGTACTTTGCCCCATACTCCTTGCGCTGCCTGGACAGCGTGGTGGTGACGCTGGACTGTCTCGCTGGGCATCAGAAGATCAATCATGATTGGCCCGGAATGCCAGCGACGCTTGGGGTCTGCTGGTGTGATCCAGCACTGGTCAAGCTCGCTGGTGCCGTGTGTGACAAGGAAATCTTTCTCGCACTCGACTTTGAACGGCCACTGAGCAGCGGCCTCTGGCTTGAGCCGCACTAGCTCACCTTTCTGGGGTTGCCAGAACATATCCTGAAGCATCATTTTGGGGCCTCCTGTGCAGCAGTTGCACGGTCGATGCGTTCGATTTCGGCAAGGCCGAGGGCGACCCCCTTCACCAGCTCACGGCGGCGGTCGCCAGTCTTTCCATACCAGCCATCCGGCAGAATGGCCTCGCCCAGCGTTGCGCCATAACTTGTGCTGCTGGCATTCCACGCGCGGGCTGCGTCGGGCATCAGGTAGAAGCAGGCCATGGCCGCTATCTCGTCGTTGACGTGTTCGTCGTCGTGCTCAGGCGTCCAATCCTGTTCGCTGATCTGGCGCTGACGCTCGGCCAGCACATCGCGCGCTGCCTGGGTGTGCGCATCCGCTGCAGGCGCCTCGGCAAAGTCGCGAATCTCGTCATAGCGCGGGTTGCTCGACTCGACTACGAATGCTTGGTCATCGGCCAGTTTCAGGCCCAAGTCGCACCAGCCCATGCCTTCTGTCATCCATTCGCCCGCATCGTGGTCGAACCGCTCGCAGGAGAGGGTGCCGTGCTCGTCTTTCACAGGGATGGTGTAGCTGTCGAACCGGCCACCGTAAGTCGGAACGGCCTGTCCCGTCTTCCAGTGCTCAATCCACATGAAGAACTTGCGGCCAGTGATCGGGCACTCATCAGGGCACCAGCGTTCAGGCGCAGTGGAAGCTGCTGGCGCTGGTTGAACGGGAGCTGAATGAGCAGCATTCTTGAGGTGCGCTTCGGCATTCAGTGCAAGGGCGCATCCGTTCCAGCCGGCCAGGAAGAAATGCCTGTCGCGGTCAGTCGTGAATGGCTGGTTAGGTTGTTGCTTCATGTTGTCGGCTTCCAGAATGAGAAAAACCCGCGGAAGCGGGCTGGGGTGTTGGTGTTCAGTGGCCGCAGGGCAGTGCTTGGCCCTGGCCTTCTTGAAAGTTGGGTGGTACGGGTGCACCGCAGCTACCGCAGCGTTTTGCAGGTTGGGTGGTGGTCATAGGGTTCCAGAAAGCAAAAAGCCCGCTCAGTGGCGGGCTGTGATTGGTGGGTAGGTAGTGGCTGGCTGAAACGATGGTGAGCAGCGAGCCGTCTATAGACTGGGGATCCCTGTAGTCAGCAGGACGATCTGGGGTATAGCAATAGCTCCATAAGGTCTGCCTTGGCAGCCACAGTCACAAGTCCAGCTGCCGCGAGTGCGCGAACAAAGCCGAACCCGTGCTGACGGGCGTTCTCGAGTTGAATGGCCGATTCCGGCTTCTTGTCATAGGCTGCCCGAACCCTGTCAACGATGATTTTCCAATCAGCGTGAAGGTTGCTTGGCAGCAGCTCGTAGCGATATGTCTGCGCGGGCTGTGAAGCATTGCTCGTCATGTTCGCTCCTCCGTGACTTGGCCTCCAGCTTACGCTTTCTCCCTCTTAGCACGATGTCATCCGGAATGAGGAAAGACCGTGGTGGCTGGTTGGTGTGTTGGTGGTCAGTGGCCGCAGGGCGGTGCTTGCTCCTTGCCTTCTTGAAAACTGGGTGGTACGGGTGCACCTCAGCTGCCGCAACTTTGATGTATTGGTATTTGTCATATCGCGCGCTTTAAAAAAAGCCCGCACGAAGGCGGGCAATGGCAATAGGTTGGAAAGACCTCTAGGTCTTGTTTCGGCCTCGATAGTCGAGGTCCGTGGCGGAGTAGTTCTCGCGCTTGCGCCAGTCCATCTGGACGGGGCCGGCATGGTCGGTGGGATAGGTGATGCGTTCTTTCTCTCGACTGAGCTCCCATCGCTTGGCCTCTACGATATGGTGGACGGCGGGTTTTTTAGTTGTGCTCATGGCTAAGACTCTCAGTAGATTGCAGAACAGTTGATCCCACGGTACAGGGTTACCGCGGGCAGGTCTATCGATTTTTTGTTCGAAAGAGCAGGGGAGATCTGGCTCAAGTACCACCCCCTTGCTGGCGCTGCATGTTGTCAACCAAAGGTCTTTCACTTCACCTATACTGGTCCCACTCGCTGTTTAGGCCGTTCGCCCCAACAGTGCCTGTCTGACACCATTGCCGCCCCTTGGCCGCAGGTAGCCGCTCTTCTAGCAAAGCACGCGGTGGTCACACCCCTCTAGGCGAACTCCCCAGATCCTGAACATCCTTATGGATCTGCGTTGCCCCTGCATTCACAGCGGGCCTTCCCTATCTCACTTGATGGTCTGCGCAATCGTGCGTGCGGCCGTCCGTTTTCATGCTGCACAAAAACATTACAGAGCAGATTGGCCGCTACGTGGTCACACCTCTGACACAGCCGAGCACCAGCGGCCAATTCCTGGCTGCCGTTTCCATTCGCCGCGGCACTTATGACCGCGTCATTCGATTTGTTCCTCAGTTTTCTAACGAGTCGCTCGCCTCTAACTATGCCCTGACCGAGGGGCGCAACATGGTGCTGAACCACAGTCTGAATTGAGCGGCTGAATCCTTCACTCACAGGAGCTAATTTGGCAAAAGAAGAACTAATCGAGATGTCAGGACGAGTTGATGAAGTGCTGCCGGATGCGCGATTTCGCGTGACTCTGGAGAACGGCCATCAGCTCATCGCATACAGCGGCGGAAAGATGCGCAAGCACCGTATTCGCGTTCTGGCAGGCGACAAAGTGACCGTTGAAATGTCGCCCTACGACCTGAACAAGGGACGAGTGACCTTTCGCCATCTTGCTCCACGCACTGGTGGCGCTCCTGGTGGCAATCCTGCCTTCAAGCGCCGTCGCTAACCCTCTCAACCTCTTATTCGCTCATCGCTGAAATGCATGAGCTCACTTTGAAAGAACACAATGCAAAACAATCTCTATGTCACCAATCTCGGCTATTCCATCGACGGCGAAGCCCTGCGCGCTCATTTCAGCGGTTGCGGTGAAGTGATCTCCGCAGACGTCATTTCCGACCGCGAAACTGGCCGCTCGCGCGGCTTCGGCTTTGTTGAAATGGCCACTCCTGAGCAGGCCCAGAAAGCTATCCAGACGCTGAACGACCAACCGCTGGGCGGTCGAGCTGTGGGAGTGGCCCTGGCCCGTCCACGCAAGTAATCTTCTTCGATCTGTAAGAAGGGCCCACGCGTAAAGCGTGGGCTTTTTCTTTGTCTTGTGCTCTTTCAGCGAGTGCAACTCAAGAGACAAGCTTCTTGACTTCCTGAAGCTGAACCTCGCGCCAGCCAGTCTTGACGGCCAGCTCTTTGCATTGCTGTGCGGCTTCATGAAGGATGTAGGGCTTGCCGCGTAATGCGGTGCGCTTGGCGGTGCGCAGCCACGCAGTTTCATCAAACGGCTCCGGCGGCGTGCCGCCAGCCTTCTGCGCCATTTGGCATAGCCGCTCGTGCGCCTGCTTTGCCTCATCCAATTTCCCGGGCTGGATACCTGTGACCCGCCAGCCCTTGTGCACGGACACCGGGTCCGCCTTGGCCGCCAGGCGACGCTGGCGCTCGAGTTCCATTCCTTGGGCTCGCATGGCTGCCATTCGGGTATCAGAGATGAGATCGCCGTTGTGATTCACGAAAGTCAGACTCATGGATGCCTCCAAATAGAAAAGCCCGCGCATTGGCGGGCAGATGATTCATTGATGCGGGTAAAAAGCCCGGTTCCTGAAAATCTATGAATAGGTGATCAGTTGCTGGCGCTGGTTGCCAGTGAGGCGGGTAGGTCACCCAGGCCGGCGCGGCCTTCGCCGCCCAGGGCTTCGATCAGATCGGGAATCAGGCGCGACAGCTCGCCGGTGGCAATGGCCACATCAGTATCAAAGCCGCCGTCGTCCTTGCTGTTGCCGTCCATGACTGCATCCAGCAGCGTGATGTTCTTGATCTGCAGGCCTTCGGTCAGCACAAAGCTCACACGTTCATCCCAAGTCATTGCCAGCTTGGTGGGCAGCTT
>Ga0268257_1000144_pt1 | contig 130742 bp, 125 predicted proteins | sample AgamicAtPrz_FD_200249 | JGI IMG/M metagenome (GOLD analysis project Ga0268257, IMG submission 200249) | Agave microbial communities from Guanajuato, Mexico - At.P.rz (v2) (version 3) | ecosystem: Host-associated > Plants > Phyllosphere > Phylloplane/Leaf | place: Guanajuato, Mexico | collected... | reverse complement strand
CAACCTGCCAGCAGAGTAGAACCCAGGATTACCGCGCCCAGTACCAGTTTAGTACGATTCATTATTAATACCCTCTAGATTGAGTTAATCTCCATGTAGCGTTACAAGTATTACACAAAGTTTTTTAGGTTGAGAATATTTTTTTGATGGGAATATGCTTATTTTTGATCGTTCGCTCAAAGAAGCATCATATTCGCCATAAAACTTTAAAAATCGCTGAGAAAACAGGGTATTTTCATCGGATTCGTCTTAGAAAAATCCATATTAAATAGAGAAACCCGATTTGATTTTTTAATGAATCTGGTCGATAGCGGATATAAAAAAAGCGCTCCGAAGAGCGCTTCTAATACAAATTAATTCGACCTGTAATTATTACAGAACGTGCACAGAGGCGGTATTGGTGGTGCCGCTTGGAACCAGCGCGCCGGAAACCATCACCACAACATCACCTTTCTGCGCCAGACCGCGGTCAACCAGCTGCAGAGCCACTTCTTTACCCAGACGATAGAAATCATCGGTAGAGGCGATCTCTTTCACCAGGTGCGGTACAACGCCTTTGCTGAGCACTAGCTGGCGAGCCGTTGTTTCGTTGGTGGTCAGGGCCAGAATGGTGGCGTTCGGGAAGTATTTACGCACGGCTTTAGCGGATTTACCGCCCTGGGTAGCAACCACGATCAGCGGCGCTTCCAGTTTCTCGGCGGTTTCTACCGCACCGCGGCATACCGCTTCGGTGATGCGCAGCTTGCGGCTGTCGTTGTTGTTGTCCAGACGGCTGGTCATCACGCGGTCGGTACGCTCGCAGATGGTCGCCATGATGGTGACCGCTTCCAGCGGGTATTTACCTTTCGCAGATTCGCCGGACAGCATAACGGCATCGGTACCGTCGAGGATGGCGTTAGCCACGTCGCCTGCTTCAGCGCGGGTCGGACGCGGGTTCTTGATCATTGAGTCCAGCATCTGGGTCGCGGTGATAACCACTTTACGGGCACGCACGCACTTCTCGATCATCATCTTCTGCGCGAAGATAACTTCTTCAACCGGGATTTCAACGCCCAGGTCGCCACGCGCAACCATGATGCCGTCAGAGGCTTCGAGGATCTCGTCGAAGTTGTTCAGGCCTTCCTGGTTTTCAATTTTGGAGATGATCTGGATGTTTTCGCCGCCGTGGGCTTTCAGGTGCTCACGGATTTCAACGACGTCGGAACGTTTACGGATAAAGGAGGCCGCAACGAAGTCAACGCCCTGCTCGCAACCGAAGATCAGGTCCTGTTTGTCTTTTTCCGCCAGTGCCGGCAGGGCGATGGAGACGCCCGGCAGGTTAACGCCTTTGTTCTCGCCCAGGTCGCCGTTGTTCAGCACTTTACAGATAACTTTGTTGCCTTCGATGGCGGTGACTTCCATACCGATCAGGCCATCGTCCACCAGTACGGTGTTGCCAACGGACAGGTCGTTGGTGAAGCCTTCATAGGTCACAGCAACGATTTCGCTGTTGCCGACAACGGACTTGTCAGTGGTGAAGGTGAAGGTCTGTCCCGCTTTCAGCGAAACGTCGTTACCGCCTTCCAGTTTGATGGTACGAATCTCTGGACCTTTGGTATCCAGCAGGATTGCTGCTTTTTTACCGGTCTTGCTCATCACGTTGCGCAGGTTCTGAATGCGCTGGCCGTGTTCAGCATAATCACCGTGAGAGAAGTTCAGACGCATCACGTTCATGCCGGCGTCCAGCATTTTGGTCAGCATCTCTTCAGATTCGGTTTTCGGGCCGATGGTGCAAACAATTTTCGTCTTTTTCATGACAGTCTTAGTCTTTAAGTTGGGAAGGATATGGGAATCTCGCCCCGGGCGCGTGGAGCCGCGGAGTCAAACCTGTGTTGCGAAATTTTTTATGACACGCTGTAAGGATAGGTGACATCAAATAAGCGTGCAGAAGAATGTGTGCCTGTGTCTCAGCCCAGAGAGAGAAGGGATTTTTTATGCGTTGTTTTTTATTGTCCAAGCGCTGAAACCATTCATCAGGAATTAGGCGCGCATTATACGCCTAAAAATAGGCAAAAGGAAAATGAAAACAGCGTTTCAAAAAATTTATGTGCAGATTCACAATGGATTGTTATCAACGCGTTAAAGCCAGAGAGGGGATGTTGCGGCATGGCCAAACCACGCCGCAATACGGTCAGTTTTTCAGCGCCTGTTCCAGATCGGCGATCAGATCGCTGGCCTCTTCAATCCCCACCGACAGGCGGATGAGCTGCGGTACGATGCCGTTGGCCAGCCGCTGCTCCAGCGGAATCGAGGCATGCGTCATGCTCCAGGGCTGGCTTACCAGACTCTCGACCCCGCCGAGGCTCTCCGCCAGGGTGAAGAGCTTAAGATTCTGGATCGTTCGCGAAGCGCGTTCGGCATCCCCTTTAATCACCACCGAGATCATCCCGCCCGGCAGCGCCATCTGGCGACGGGCCAGGTCATACTGCGGATGAGACGCCAGCCCCGGATACCAGACCCGCTCCACCTGCGGATGATTTTCCAGCCATTGCGCAATGGCAAGGGCGTTGGCGCTGTGCCTTTCCATGCGTAGCGCCAGAGTGCGAATACCGCGCAGGGTCAGGAAGCTGCTGAAGGGATCGAGCACGCCGCCAACCGCGTTTTGCAGATAGCCAAGCCTGTCGGCGAGGTCGCCGTTATCGCCCACCACCGCGAGGCCCGCCACCACGTCGGAGTGGCCGTTCAGATACTTGGTGGCCGAATGCACCACCAGGTCGAAGCCAAAGGCCAGCGGGCGGTGGATGGCCGGCGAGGCGAAGGTGTTATCGGCCACGCTAATCAGCCGGTGGCGGCGGGCCACGTCGGCTATGGCGGCCAGATCGGCCAGCTTCAGCAGCGGGTTGGTGGGCGTTTCGACCCAGATCATTCTGGTTTGCGGGCGAATGGCCGCCTCCAGCGCCTGCACGTCGCCGGGCTTCACCCAGCTTACCTGCAGCCCGGCGCTGCGTTTGCGCACGTTTTCGATCAGGCGGTAAGTGCCGCCGTAGACGTCGTCAATGGCGACGATATGGCTCTCTTTATCCAGCAGCTCGAGGACGGTGGCGATGGCCGCCAGACCGGAGGCAAACGCAAAGCCGCGGCTGCCGCCCTCAAGCTCGGCGATGGCCGTCTCCAGCGCGTGGCGGGTGGGGTTGCCGCTGCGGGAGTATTCGTAGCCGGTGTGCTGCCCCGGCGCCGGTTGCGCAAAGGTTGAGGTGGCATAGATCGGCGGCATCACCGCCCCGTGGGCGTCGTTGAATTCGCCGCTGTGAACGCTCAGCGTGGCCAGACTTTTCATCATATTCTCCTTATGGATGCTGGCGATTGCGCCAGGCGGTGAGGACGTCGCTGCGGGTAACCAGCCCCATAAAGCGCTGGTTGTCGACGATCACGGCGACCAGCCCGCGATCGAAAATGGCTTTCAGGGCGCTTTCCGGCGCCCCTTTGTCGAGGCTTTCTACCTGGCGGGTCATGGCTTGCGCAACGGGCAGGGCGAAGCGGGCGCCGTCGCCGGCAACATGGCTTACCAGATCCCACTCATCGACGATCCCTACGACCCTGCCGTTGTCGAGCACCGGCAGCTGGGAGATGTCATACAGGCGCATGCGGGCCAGCACGGTCGCCAGGGTGTCGTCCGGCTGGGCGGTGACCGTCGCCCCTTCGTCGTGGCGCAGGGCGATATAGTCCGTCAGATCGCCGGCCTGCGGGCGGGCAATCAGCCCCTGCTGGCGCATCCAGTCGTCGTTGAACATTTTTGACAGGTATTTATTGCCGCTGTCGCAGGCGAAGGTGACCACCCGTTTCGGCGCGGTTTGCGCCTGGCAATAGCGCAGGGCGGCGGCCAGCAGCGTGCCGGTGGAGGAGCCCGCCAGGATGCCTTCGGTTTTCAGCAGCGCCCGGGCGGTGGTGAAGGCCTCCCGGTCGGTAATGCGCAAGGCCTGGCGTACCCCCTCGATATGGGCCAGCGGTGGGATAAAGTCCTCGCCAATACCCTCCACCAGCCAGGAGCCGGCCTCCCCGTGGCGGCCGGTTTCAACCCGATCGGCCAGCACCGAGCCGGCGGGGTCGGCGAGCACAAACTCGGTGTGGGGCGAGTGTTTAGCAAACCAGGCCTGCAGGCCGCCCAGGGTGCCGCCGGATCCCACGCCGACCACAATGGCGTCGATATCGCCCTCCAGCTGATCAAACAGCTCCGGCGCGGTGGTGGTGCTGTGCGCCAGCGGGTTGGCCTCATTATTAAACTGATCGATATAGAAGGCGCCGGGGGTTTCATCGGCCAGGCGCCGGGCGTAATCCTGGTAGTAGTCCGGATGGCCCTTGCCCACGTCCGATCGGGTAAGCACCACCCGGGCGCCCAGCGCCCGCAGGTGGAAAATCTTTTCCCGACTCATTTTGTCGGGCACCACGAGGGTCAGGGCGTAGCCTTTCTGCGCCGCAATCAGCGCCAGCCCCAGCCCGGTATTGCCCGCCGTCGCTTCAATAATGGTGCCGCCGGGCGCCAGCAGGCCCTGACGCTCGGCCTCGTTAATCATCGACAGCGCCACCCGGTCTTTGATGGAGCCGCCGGGATTCTGGTTTTCCAGCTTTAAAAAGAGGGCGCAGGGGCCGGTGTCCAGCCTGTGCAGCTGAATGAGCGGCGTATGGCCAATGAGTTCGGTGACGGAGTGATAGATAGCCATGATCGTTTCCTGTAAATGGGGCATGGCCGGATGATAGGACCAGCAAATTTTGCTGATAAAGAACATTCTTCTGCGTATTAGAACCAGAAGGAATATAAATGCTTATTTCGGCGGTAAGGACAGCAAGCCGTAAAGTGCTCCGGAGGGAGAGATGGCTATATCAGCATAAAATGCGGAAAAAATAGCCGTTTTTACCCGTCGTTGCCGGCGGCTTTTGCATCCGCCAGATAATCATTGCTGAAATTGTACTAATCCCGCTTTCGCCAGCCGGGCCGCCTCTTAGAACTCAAAGTTATATGAAATGCTTTTTTGGTCATTTCAAAGATGATAACCGCTGCTTACTATCTTTTGGACATCCATACTGCTAAACCGCTATGCGCGGCACGGATTATTATAAGAATGATTGTTCTCAGGAATATTTCGAAGATTTTTGATAACGGAAAAGTGGCTCTGACCGCCGTTGACGACGTTAACCTGGCGGTTGAGCAGGGGCAAATTTACGGCATCATTGGCTACAGCGGCGCCGGGAAGAGCACGCTAATCCGCCTGCTCAACGGGCTGGAAAAGCCGACCTCCGGCACGGTGACCATTAACGGACAAAACATTTCAGCGGCCAAAGGGGAGACCCTGCGCCAGGCGCGCCTGAAAATCAGCATGGTGTTCCAGCACTTCAACCTGCTGTGGTCGCGCACGGTCAGCGAAAATATCGCCTTCTCCATGCAGATTGCCGGCGTGCCTAAGGCCAAAATCAGGGCGCGGGTGGCCGAACTGGTCGATCTGGTGGGGTTAAAAGGGCGCGAGAATGCCTACCCCTCCCAGCTGAGCGGCGGCCAGAAGCAGCGCGTGGGCATTGCCAGGGCGCTGGCCAACAGCCCGGACGTCCTGCTGTGCGACGAGGCCACCTCTGCGCTGGATCCGCAAACCACCGATCAGATCCTCGATCTGCTGCAGGACATTAACCGCCGCTTTAAGCTGACCATCGTGCTGATCACCCACGAGATGCACGTGGTGCGCAAAATCTGCGACCGGGTAGCGGTAATGGAAAACGGCAAAGTGGTGGAAGAGGGCGAAGTACTGCAGGTCTTCACCCACCCGCAGCAGCCCATCACCCGGCAGTTTGTCCGCCAGGTAAGCCAGTATGCGGAGGAGGAGGCTTTTAACCCCGAGCTGGCAAACGGGCTTGAGGGCACGGTTATCAAACTGACCTTTACCGGGCACAGCACCCATCAGCCCATCGTGGGCGAGCTGACCCTGCGCTACGGCCTGCCGTTTAACATCCTGCACGGCAAAATGACGCAAACCGCCCACGGCGTCTTCGGACAGCTCTGGGTGCACGTGGTGGCAACCGAAGAACAACTGAACAATATCCTCGCCGACCTGCAGCACAGCGATATTGAAGGCGAGGTAATTAAACATGACTGAGAATCTCTTCCCGCACCTGAAATGGGACCAGCTCTGGGCCGCGACCCTGGAAACGCTGTATATGACCGCGCTGTCCGGCATCGCCACCTTTGTGCTGGGGCTGATCCTCGGCCTGGCGCTGTTTTTAACCGCCCGCGGCGGCATGTTCCACAACCGCACGGTGTATGGCGTGATCTCCATCGTAGTGAACGTCTTCCGCTCTATCCCGTTCATCATCCTGATCGTGCTGCTGATCCCCTTCACCAAAACCGTGGTGGGGACCATCCTCGGCGCCAACGCCGCGCTGCCGGCGCTGATCGTCGGTGCCGCTCCCTTCTACGCCCGGCTGGTGGAGATCGCCCTGCGCGAGGTGGACAAAGGGGTAATAGAAGCGACGCGCTCGATGGGCGCCCGCCTCAGCACCTTAATTTTTCGGGTCTTACTGCCGGAATCCTCCCCCGCGCTGGTGTCAGGCATTACGGTGACGCTGATCGCTCTGGTGAGCTACAGCGCCATGGCCGGGGTGATTGGCGCCGGCGGTCTGGGAAATCTGGCTTATCTGGAAGGATTCCAGCGCAACCATGGTGATGTCACGCTGGTGGCAACGGTGACCATTTTAATCATCGTTTTCATTATCCAGTTCTGCGGCGACATCATTACTTCCATTCTTGATAAAAGATAAACACAACAACACACAGGAACCATCATCATGAAAAAAACGCTGACGTTGATCGCTGCCGCCACCCTGAGCGCCCTGAGCTTTGCCTCCTGGGCTGATACCCTGACCGTGGGCGCGTCCAACACGCCGCACGCGGAGATCCTGGAGCAGGCCAAGCCCATCCTGGCGAAGCAGGGTATCGATCTGGAGATCAAACCTTTCCAGGATTACATCCTGCCGAACACCGCGCTGGCGGGTCGTGATATCGACGCCAACTACTTCCAGCACATTCCTTATCTGAACAGCGTGCTGAAAGATCACGCCGGGGATAAAGAGTACGATTTCGTCAGCGCGGGCGCGATCCACATCGAGCCGATCGGCATCTACTCCAAAAAATACAAATCGCTGAAAGATCTGCCGCAGGGCGGCAAAATCATCATGCGTGACGCCGTCTCCGAAGAGGGGCGTATTCTTTCTATCTTTGAGAAAGAGGGCGTGATTAAGCTGAAGCCGGGCATCGACAAAGTGACCGCGCGCATCAGCGATATCGTTGAGAACCCGAAAAAGCTGCAGTTCACCCCCAACGTCGAAGCCTCTCTGCTGCCGCAGATGTATAACAACGACGAGGGTGACGCGGTGGTAATCAACGCCAACTACGCCATCGACGCCGGTCTGGATCCGGTTCACGACCCGATTGCGGTAGAGAGCGGAGAGAACAACCCGTACGCCAACATCATTACCGTGCACCGCGGCGACGAGAAGAAGAAAGATATCGTTGCGCTGGTGGACGTACTGCACTCTAAAGAGATTCAGGACTGGATCCGCACCAAATATAAAGGCGCGGTGATCCCGGTAAATAACTAATCGCTTGTTTTTGTGATAAAAAGCCCGGCGCACCACGCGCCGGGTTTCTTTTTGTATAAGACCGGTTAATGCTTTAAGCTCAAGTTTTCAGGCAATGGAGCAAGAACCATGGGCAATGTGAGCAAAGACGACGCGCTGTATCAGGAGATGTGCCGGGTAGTCGGCAAGGTTGTTCTTGAAATGCGTGATTTAGGCCAGGAGCCAAAGCATATCGTTATCGCCGGGGTGGTGCGCACCTCGCTGGCGAACCAGCGCATCAAGCGCAGCGCGCTGACCACGGAAGCCATGGAGAGAGTCATTAAAGCGCTGGCGGGCTAAGCGCATCTCATCCGCATCAGGCGCCCGCCGGTCTCCCCGCAGCCGCTGGTCGGCTTTTGCACTTACCGCACATCCTCTGCCGATATTGGCATTTCCGCTGGCCCGGTTTTGCTGGTTAACTGTAGTCAGACAAACGGCGAGGAGCAGGGCGATGAAGAAGATTATCAGTACGTTACGGCGGTTTTTTGCGCCAGCCACAGAGAACAGCGCGCAACGTATTATTGAGTCGGTTCTGCCCGTGGCCAGCCTGTACGGCGTGGATATCGCCAACATCGACCCGGAGTGGTTCCATGAGCAAACGCAACGCTGAGCACCGCCACGTGCGGGAAACCTACTGGAACGAGGTGTGCGTTCCGTCACGCTGAACCCCGGCACTTTTGTTCACCACTTCACAACCTGCTAAGGTTGCTGGCGCCACCCCTCTACGCCAGCTAACCGGATGAACAGCAAAACTTTTATCAGACGCAGCCTCCTGCTCTGGCTCGCTCTTTGTGCGCTCGGGAGCGCGCTGCTCTATGCCGAACAGATCCGCCGCCAGTACTGGGATCTCGACCGGGATTTCACCAGCCTCTTTGCGGCCATCAGCGCCGTGCTTACCCAGAACGAATCGGTGCTGCCTCTGCTGAACGGCGACGAGGATCTGGCGGCGTTACGTAAAAAATTCCCGCAAATCACCGGCCTGCAAAAGACGCAACACCGCCCTCTCGACGGCGCGCGCGTGGAGCCCACAGGCGCAAATCGGTACTGGCTTTATAACCCCTGGCGCCAGATCCGGGTGCAGATCGATTTAACGCCTCTGCTGGCTACCCCCCACCGTTTTAGCCGCCTGCATCTCGCGCTCGGCGATACGGGCGCAGAACCCGCACCGCAGGCGCTCTGGCGCTGGCAGCGGCAATTCCCGCAACATACCCAGCCCTTTATCCTTTCAGCCTGGGCAGAGCCTGGCTGGCTTAAGGTCAGGCCGTGGCCCTTTCTGCTGCTCTTTATCGCCTGCGGCCTGGCGAGCGGGGCGGTGAGCATGATTATCTGGCAGCGCCTGCAGCGGCAAAATGCCGAGCGGCGCGCCCGCTATTATCAGCACGCCAGGCTCAATACGCTGGGGGAGATCACCGCCGGCATCGTGCACGAGATCAACCAGCCGCTCACCGCCGCCCAGACCTGGCTGCAGGGTGCCCGCCATCAGCTGCGGCAGGAAAACGTGGAGGCGGTCGGCCCGGCGCTGGACGCCGCGCTGGCGCAGACCCGGCGCATCGGCGAGCTGCTGACCCGCTTTCGCCGGCACGTTGCCGAAGAGCCTGTCGCGCTACGGGCGGTGGATCTGGCCGGGTGCTGGCAGCAGGTGGGTAATTTGCTGGAGCACGAGCGCACGGCGGAGCAGGTTCGCGTTACCCACGACTTCGCCGCCGATGGACGAACGGTGCTGGCAGACCGGCTGTGGCTGGAGCAGGTACTGCATAACCTGCTCAGCAACGCTATCCAGGCCCAGCAGGAGCGCCAGACTGGCTGGGTGCATATCGCCAGCCGACGGCGGGACAATCGCGTCGTTATTACCCTCAGCGACGGCGGGCCGGGCTTTAGCCCCGAGGCGCTCCGGCACGCCTTTATGCCCTTTTATAGCGGCCGCGAGGGCGGGATCGGGCTGGGGATGACCCTAACCGAGTCGCTGGTGGAGAGGATGAACGGTACCATCGCCCTGCAAAACGCCCCCCGGGGCGGCGCGCAGATTGTCTTACAATTTCCCCATCCGGAGAGCCTGACGCATGGATAACCTGGTGTACCTGATTGACGACGATGCCTCAGTGCGGGAGTCGCTGGCCTTTTTACTCTCCGCCATGGGCTGGCGCGTTGTCGCCTATGACGGCGTGGCGGCTTTTAGCGATGAGCATCGTGAGGAGCCCTCCCTGACCGGCTGCCTGCTGCTGGATATGCGTATGCCCGGCAAAGGGGGGCTGGCATGGCTGGAGGAGGGGCGGTGGCCCTGGCCGCTGCTGCCGGTAATCCTGATGACCGGGCACGGCACCATCGATGCCTGCCGCCGGGCGTTTCATAACGGGGTATTTGAGTTCTTCACCAAGCCGCTGGATGCCGACAAGCTGATCGAAACCATAGGGCGCGCGCTGGAGGAGAGCCGGCAGCGCAGGGGGCGCTGGCAGGAGGCCCGGCGCGTTATGGCGCTGTTCGGCCAGCTCACCGCCCGGGAGCATGAGGTATTGCAGGCGCTGATGGAAGGGCGCAGCAACAAAGAGGTGGCCGCCCGGCTGAACCTCTCGCCGCGCACCGTCGAGGCCCACCGGGCCGCCATCTTTGCCAAACTGGGAGTCACCAGCCTGGTGCAGGCGATCCGCGAATATGACAAATTGCACCTGGTATAACTACCAGGCGAGGTGCGTATTCAACCGAATAACGTTTCATCCCGCGCTTTTGTACGCTGGAGCGGTTTCCACTTACAGGAGAGTGCGCGATGAAAAAGTTGATGATGGCAGCCGCCCTGGCGACAGGTATGGTGAGCGCGGCGGCGCAGGCAGAAGCCCTTTCACAAAAGAGCCTGTCGTTAGCTGAGGCAAATCAGCTGGCGACGGCGGCAATCCAGGCCTGCAGCGCCCAGAATTACCAGGTCTCGGTGACGGTGGTTGACCGGGCGGGCATCGTGAAGGCGGTGCAGCGCACCGATAACGCCGGGCCGCACACGGTGAAAGCCAGCGAAATGAAGGCCTATACGGCCCTGAGCACTAAAAACCCCTCCGGCAAGGTGATGGAGTCGGCCCAGAGCAACGCCGGGGCGCAGAATATGCGCGACGTGCCGGGCTTCCTGCTGCTGGCCGGCGGTTTGCCGGTGAAAGCGGGCGATGAGGTCATCGGCGCCATCGGCATTGGCGGCGCGCCGGGAGGGCAACTTGACGAGGCATGCGCCCAAAAGGCGATTGATGGTCTGAGTAAATAAGAAAAAAGCCCCCGGTAACGCTACCGGGGGCTTTTTATCAGATCTTACAGGCGTCGCCGCAGTCGTCGTCTGCGACAATAGCCTGCGCTTTTTTATCGGCGTCTTCCAGACGTTCCGCGTTGCGCTCTTCGGCTTCGTCCAGCCCGTTAAATACCAGATTATCGAGATCGATTTCCATTAGTCACCTGCGTTGTCGGTTGTATCCAGTGGCAGAGTATAAGCAAGCCGCCGTATCCGCGCACGTCGCAATCCGTGCGGTTAACTTTTAGCGCCTGGCGATTGACCGCCTCTATACATTTTCTGACATATCCCTTACATTGCTCACCACATCAAAAGCAAATAGTTATCATTGGCATTCTCATTGATAGCCAGCTGCGCATAAAAAACCATAAAGGCAGGGCAGGGTATGAAATTTACAGGCAGGGAGAGACGCGGCGTATTCATCAGGCCGCAGGCAAACCGCAAACTCACCGTTTCGCTGCTGGCGCTGGCCATCCACGCGCTGGTTCAGCCCGCGTACGCGGCGGATGAACCGGAGATGCTGGTGTATGGCAGCGACGAAGGGGCGGCTGAGCCCGATCGGGATTACAGCGTAAAAACCACCCGCGCCGGTACCAAAATGCTGCTTGCGCCGCGCGACATACCGCAGTCGGTAAGCGTGGTGACGACTCAGCGCATGGCGGACCAGGATCTGCAGACGGTAGACGAGGTGCTCACCAACGCCACCGGCGTCTCCTCCCAGGCGATCGACAGCGAGCGCACAAGCTACTACTCCCGCGGCTTTGAAATCACCAGCTTCTCCTACGACGGTATTCCCACCTCGACGGGGGACGCCTGGAACTTTGGCGACGCGGCGGAAGATACCGCCATTTACGATCGCATTGAGGTGGTGCGCGGCGCCTCGGGCCTGATGACCGGGGCGGGCGATCCGGGGGCGTCGGTAAACATGGTGCGTAAAACCGCCACCGGTAAAACTCCCACCGGCAGTATTAGCGCCAGCTACGGCAGCTGGAACAAACAGCGCTACCTTGCCGATCTCTCGACGCCGCTCAACGGCGACGGCAGCCTGCGCGGGCGGGTCATTACCGGTTACCAGGATCAGGACAGCTGGCTGGATCGCTATCATAAAAGAAAGAAATTCCTCTACGGCGTCGTGGATGCCGATATCGCCCGCAACACCACCCTGTCGCTGGGCTGGAGCTATCAGCAGAACAACACCGCTAACCCTACCTGGGGCGGGCTGCCGAGCCTGTTCAGCGACGGCTCGCGCACCCACTACCATCGCAGCACCAGCACCTCCGCCGACTGGACGGGGTACGAAGTCGAGTCCCGCAAGGTCTTCGCCACCCTGACGCACGACTGGGATAACGGTTGGTCGTTTCGCCTGAATGGCACCCACGGCGAGCAGAGCTTTAACGACACGCTGCTCTACGTGATGGGCAACCCGGACGTGAACACCGGCGCGGGCACCACCGGCTGGGGCAGTAAAGATCGCGGCGAGCGCAGCCTCGACTCGTACGATGCTTACGCCAGCGGCCCCTTTGAGCTGCTCGGGCGGCAGCATCAGCTGATGGCGGGGGCCAGCTACAGCCGCCAGCACAACGACACCGAAAGCCGGGATGGCCCGCTGGAGAGCAGCCAGATGGGCATCTTCAGCAATAGCTGGGACGGCAGCGTGGCGGAGCCGATCTGGGGCGACTGGTATCGCAACGCGGACGATATTGTCCGCCAGAAATCGGCCTATACGGCGGCCCGCCTGTCGATAGCGGATCCGCTTTCCCTGATCGTCGGGGCGCGCTACACCCGGTACAGCACCAGTGGCAGCAGCGGCGAGATGCGCAAATACAACCTTACCCCCTACGGCGGCGTGGTGTATGAGATCACCGACGGCCTGTCGGGCTATGCCAGCTATACCTCGATATTTGCCCCGCAAACCAAACGCACCACCAGCGGGGCCTGGCTCTCGCCGGTAACGGGGAAAAATTACGAAACCGGGCTGAAGGCCGACTGGGCCGACGGCCGCCTGACCACCAGTTTTGCTATTTTCCGTATCGAGCAGGAGCATGCCGCTGAGGCCATCAGCGGCGAGTTCGTGAACGGCTCCAGCGAGCAGGCGTACCGGGAAACGGACGGGGCGGTGAGCAAGGGGGCGGAATTCGAAGTTAACGGCGCGGTAACCGACAATCTGCAGCTGACCTTCAGCACCACGCGCTACGTGGCGCGGGACAACAGCGGGCGCTTTAACAGCTATGCCCCGCAAACCCAGCTCAAGCTCTTTACCCGCTATCGGGTGCCGATGCTTGAGGATCTGACCCTCGGCGGCGGCGTAAACTGGCAGAACCGGGTCTTTAAGGACGTAACCGGACCGGACGGCGACACCCGGCGCCTGTATCAGGGCAGCTATCCGCTGGTGGATCTCTTTGCCCGCTACCAGCTGACAAAGCAGCTGGCGATCCAGGGCAATATCAGCAACCTCTTCGATCGCGAATACTACGCCTACCTGGACGACTCTGCGGTATACGGCGAGCCGCGTAACCTTTCGGTCAGCCTCAGTTATCAGTTCTGAACACCGCTCCCCGGCCTTGCCGGGAAGCGGCTGGCAAATTGTGTTATCGCGCGGATTTACTCTTCCGCTTTTACCTGCCGGTGGTACACTTTAAAACTGTGATCTTTATCATGCAGTTAATAAAACCGAAAAAGAGACAGTGCTATGCAACATATCATTGAGGGTTTCCTCAACTTCCAGAAAGAGATTTTCCCACAACGTAAAGAACTGTTCCGCAGCCTGGCCTCCAGCCAGAACCCCAAAGCGCTTTTTATCTCCTGCTCCGACAGCCGTCTGGTGCCTGAGCTGGTGACCCAGCAGGAGCCGGGACAGCTCTTTGTGATTCGTAATGCGGGCAACATAGTGCCGTCGTTCGGCCCTGAGCCGGGCGGCGTATCGGCAACCATCGAATACGCGGTGGTGGCGCTGGGCGTGACCGATATCGTCATTTGCGGCCACTCCAACTGCGGTGCCATGAAGGCCATCGCCGCCAGCCAGAACCTCGAGCCGATGCCGGCGGTGGCGCACTGGCTGCGCTATTCCGACGCGGCAAAAGCGGTAGTGGACAAGAAAAGCTGGGATAACGAGACGGATAAAGTAAATGCCATGGTGCAGGAAAACGTCATCGCCCAGCTGAACAACATCAAAACGCACCCGTCCGTGGCGGTTGGCCTGCGCGATAGCGCCCTGCGCCTGCACGGCTGGGTCTACGATATTGAGAGCGGCGCGATCCGCGCCCTCGACAAAGAGAGCAAAACCTTCGTCTCGCTCTCCGAGCACCCGGACGTGTACTTCGAATAATCCGAAAAGGGGCATGGATGCCCTGAAATAAGCCCGCCTTTCAATAGTTTATCTCTGCTCCTTTTCTTCGAAACTGGCCATTCCGCTCGTTATGACCCATGCTTTTCTCCAGAGTGATTACTAAGGAGAAATGATGAAAATTTTGATGGTTCTGACCTCCCACGCCGAGCTGGGCAACACCGGCAAAAAAACCGGCTTCTGGCTCGAAGAGTTTGCCGCCCCTTACTACGTCTTTACCGATGCCGGCGCCAGCGTAACCATCGCCTCGCCCGCAGGGGGCCAGCCGCCGCTGGATCCGAAAAGCGACCAGCCGGAATTCCAGACCGAACTAACCGCGCGCTTTAAAAACGACCGGGCGGCCCAGCAGGCGCTGGCAAATACGGTGAGGTTGGATTCGGTATCCCAGGACGATTTTGACGCCGTCTTTTATCCGGGCGGGCACGGTCCGCTGTGGGATCTGGCCGAATCGGCGGACTCCATCGCGCTGATTGAGTCTTTCGTGCGCGCCGTAAAGCCGGTGAGCTTTGTCTGCCATGCTCCAGGGGTGCTGCGCCACGTGAAAACCGACGGCGGCGAGCTGCTGATCAAGGGCCGCAACCTGACCGGCTTCACCAACGGTGAAGAGGAGGGGGTAGGCTTAACGGAGGTGGTGCCCTTCCTGATCGAAGATGAGTTTATCGCCGCCGGGGCCAACTACTCCAAAGGCCCCGACTGGCAGCCGTACGTGGTGGAAGATGGCAATCTGATCACCGGCCAGAACCCGGCCAGCTCGGAAGCGGTCGCCACCGCCTTGGTCAAAAAACTCAAAGGCCAGTAGCCGACTGCCAGTACGGCGGGGTGCCAAACAGCGCCAGATAGTGATCTATTACCGCCCGGACGTTCAGCGGCGGATGGCGCGTATGGGGATAGAGCGCCGCAATGTACAGCGGCTCGATATTAATCGCCCCTTCATACTCCGGCAGCAGGGCGGTCAGCTCGCCGCTCTGTAGCCGCTCTCCAATTAGCCAGTCGGGAAACAGCACCAGCCCCATTCCCCCCAGCGCGGCGATAAGCAGGGTCTCGGCGTTGTTCGATGACATCAGCGGCGGCACCGGATAGTGCACCCACTCCTTGCCCTTTGTGCGAAACAGCCAACGGTTGGGGCCGGACGAGCCGCGATAGACCAGGCAGCGGTGGCCGGCAATCTCTTCCGGGCTTGCCGGCGCGCCGAACCGGCGCAGGTAGGCGGGCGACGCCGCCAGATGATAAACCTGCTGCCCGAAGAGCCGGGCATGAAATGAGGAATCCGTCAGCGCGCCGATGCGGAAAATCACGTCGGCGGCATCCCGGTGCGGATCGATAAAATCATCGGTTAAGGTCAGCTCAATGTTCAGGCGGGGATAGCGTTCGCTCAGCGCCGGCAGGCCCGGCGCCACGTGGCGCTGGCCAAAAAACACCGGAGCGTTGATGCGAACAAGCCCGGTCGGCTCGAGGGTTCTTTCGTTCAGCTCCCTGCGGGCCTCTTCCAGATTGCCGCCGATGGCCCGGGCGTAGCGGACGAACAGATGGCCGCTTTCGGTGGGGATAATCGAGCGGGTATTGCGATAAAAGAGCTGCTGGCCGAGCGCGTCCTCAAGCTGGTGGATCACGCGGGATACCTGAGAGGCGGAGATCCCCTCCCGGCGGGCAACCAGCGAAAAGTTTTGGCTCTCATACACATCGATAAAAATGCGCAGCGCGCGAAGGGTAATACTGCCGGCGTCGGTCATTGATGCATATCCTGCACAGGTGTTTAGCGCATTGTACCATTTTTCTCATTAGTATACTGGCGTACGCTCCCGGGCCTGAATAACGGGAGAGTTTTGCTATGCAGCTAATTTTAATTTTACTTGTTGTCGCCGGGGGAATGGGATTGTCCGTCGAGGCGGGCCTGCTGGGGCCGCTGGGCGGCGAGGTCGGCGATCTCTGGGCAACCTTCAGCGTCTTTGGCGTTGGCGCGGCGCTCACCTTTCTGCTGATGCTCTTTTTCAGCCCGCGCAACAGCCCCTCTTTCTTCTCTCAGCCGTCGTGGCAGCTGCTGGGCGGGGTGCTGGGGCCGGTTTACGTCATCATTCTGACCGTTACCACTCCGGCGATCGGCATCGCCATGACCATGATCGGCATCCTGGCGGGGCAGGTGTTCAAGAGCCTGATCATCGACCACTACGGCCTGCTGGGCACGCCGCACCGCAAAATAGACGTTAAGCGCATTATCGCGCTGATTTTCATCATTGCCGCACTGATTCTGGTGGCGCAGGGGTAACCGCACTATGACTATTATCATGATTATTCTGGCCGTCATCGGCGGCGCCACGCTGAGCATTCAGGCCGCCATCAACGGCCAGCTGGGCAGTAAGGTCGGCGTCTTTAAAAGCGCTTTTCTCACCTTTTCCGTCGGGGCGCTGGTAACGGGCCTGCTGATCTTCTTCTTTGAGCCAAAGCATGCCCTCAGCCTGATGGACGTGCCTAAATGGCAGCTGCTGGGCGCCCTGTTTGGCGTACCCTATATCGTTATTATGGTGCTGGCGGTGCAGCGCATCGGCAGCGCGGTGGCCACGGTGGCCGTTATCTTCGGGCAGCTGACCATGAGCATGCTGATCGATAACTTTGGCTGGCTGGGCAACGCGTCCATTGCGTTTTCCCTTAACCGGCTGGGCGCCGTCGTGTGCCTTGGCATCGCTCTGTGCTTTATCTACTCCAGCAGCCGGGTAAAAGCGGCGCCGGAGCAGGCTGAAGTCAGGGAGTGAAACAGGAAGCCAGAAGGGATTCTGGCTTCCCGGCGCTGGGCGTCAGGCCGCGCTGGGCAGGCGCGGACGGATGCGGGCGGAAGGAGCGGTTATGGCTTTGGCAATGGCCTGGCCTATCTCCGCGCAGGCGGTAATGCCCTGAACAAACGGCTGGTCGTGCATCAGCCAGGGAATAGCCCCGAAGGCGATGCGGCCCCGGGCGGCGGCCGGCTCGAGCAGGGTATAATCCTCCGCCACCTCCGGGATCGCTTCCCCGACCGCCAGCAGCTGCTGGCGCAGCGAAGGGAAGGGGAGATCCTTAGTTTTCATGGCCTGCTGGCCGCGGGCATCGATATAGACATCAAATTCATAGCGATCGTCGCCGGCGACAATCACCGTTCTCCGCTCGCCGATATCAAGGCTGTAGTCCGGCCCGAGGGTGACGATGCTGATGATCCCCGCCTCGCGCAGGGCCAGCAGCCGGCGAATGGACTGGGAGGGGATCGCCGCATAGTTATCAATAAAGACGCGGGCCAGCCCCTCCTTAAAGCGTTTTTTATCCGCATCGCTGAGATGGGGAACGATCTCCTGCACCTTTTCATGCAGGCGCAGAATGGCGTAGCGCCAGGGCACGGTGTGCTTGTTGCGTTTGTTACGCTCAACTTCCTGCAGATTGGCCTCGGCCCATGAGAAGGGGTCGTGCTCGCGCCTGTCGGCAAACCAGCGCTGCGCCAGCGTGTCGGCGTTGAGGGTATCGAGCGCCATGCGCGCGCTCCACCCCGGATCCGCCTGCTTAAGCTCCTGAGCTATCAGGGCGAAAACCCGGTCCAGTAATCCCTCTTCGCCGGCGGCTATCTCGGCCTGCAGGACCTCGTCCGTCACCACATTCAGCGGCTCGTAGGGGATGGGGCAGTAAAAATCGGCTTCCGGAAATACGCCGGTGCGCGACATCAGGGCCACTTTTAACCCTTCATGACCCTTATCCAGCTCAAAGCGGCACGGCTGGCCCTCTTTCTCGATAAAGTTACCGTGCTGGATCACCACCGCCATGGCCGCGTCGAGGCCGCTTAGCGAGGTGCCCATGATGCCCACTTTACAGGCCGGAATTTTGGCCGCCATCAGCCCGGACCAGGGGCTGGGGAAGAACGAGCGCGTCGCTTCCTCTTCGTCCGGCCAGACGTGCCCGGTGGCGATGGCGACCAGATCGAAGTTTTCAGGCTCAGACTTTCCTTCCGCCCACAGCTGAACCCCTTCTTCCGAGGTTTTTATATCGACGACCCGGCAGGATTCATGAACCGCCACGTCGAAACCGCGCTGCTGTGCCTGCTGAACAATGTGCCGGAAGCCGTCGCGAAAATACTCGCCAAGCAGCAGGCGGGGCAGGAACTGCCTGTCGTGCAGGGCGTCGCGCTGAACGCCAAATCGCGCCAGGTGGCCGTCGCTCTGCTGGCGTAGCCAGTCGAGATAGGTGATAAACAGCGGCGGGATCTCAATGCTGGCGATGTTAGCCAGCATCATTCTGGAGTTTTCATCATCGCTGTAGGGCATGCCAACTCCGGCCTGTTCCGCCTGCTCGTAGAGCGTAACGGAAAGCGGCTCGGCGCTGGTTAAAAGCGAGTAAAAGGTATAGATCCCCGTTGGGCCGGTGCCGACAATGGCAATTCTTTTCATTTTTATCACCCCTGTGTTTGTCCGCTTTGGGAAAGCAGTCCATTACCAGAAAGTGTAGATGAAGCGGAGCGTACAGCGAGCCGGGAGAAATTAAATGGCGTAAAAGCGAGCGCAGGGATAATGCAACGGGATTATTCAGGGAGAAAAGGGGAGAACCGAAGAGATAATATGGTGCGTCCGAGTGGACTCGAACCACCGACCCCCACCATGTCAAGGTGGTGCTCTAACCAACTGAGCTACGGACGCACTGAAGAGATGGTGCGTTCAATTGGACTCGAACCAACGACCCCCACCATGTCAAGGTGGTGCTCTAACCAACTGAGCTATGAACGCATTGTTGTGTGTGACAACGGGGACGAATATTAGCGGCACCGGCACAATGAGGCAAGAGGCAAACGGCAAATTTCTTCCGTATTTCACGCGATTGCTTCATTCCCGCGCAAAATGAAGAGAAAGTAGCCGCCCGCAGGCGGCTACTGTGCATTTAGCGGGCGGCGCGTTGCAAAATAACCTGCGAAGGCTGGCGCTGCAGGAAGCGCATCCGCAGCATCATCATAATGGCCGCCGAGGTTAAGCCGATGATAAAGCCCATCCAGAATCCGGCCGGCCCCATCCTCTCCACCACCAGATCCGTCAGCGCCAGGATATAGCCGCTCGGCAGCCCCAGCACCCAGTAGGCGGTAAAGGTAATAAAGAAGATCGAGCGGGTGTCTTTATAACCGCGCAGAATGCCGCTACCGATGACCTGAATGGAATCGGAAATCTGATAGATGGCGGCCAGCAGCATCAGGTGCGATGCCAGGGTGACCACCGCCGGATTATCGTTATAGAGCAGGGCGATCTGCTCGCGCAGCATAATGGTAAAAATTGCCGTACAGACCGCCATGCATACCCCAACCCCCAGCCCGGTGCGGGCCGCGATTTGCGCTTCCAGCGTGGAGCCCTGGCCGAGGCGGAAACCGACCCGGATAGTGACCGCCGCCGCCAGCGACAGCGGCAGGACAAACATCAGCGAGCTGAAGTTGAGGGCAATCTGGTGACCTGCTACGTCCACGATCCCCAGCGGCGAGACCAGCAGGGCGACCACGGCAAACAGCGTCACTTCGAAGAACAGCGCCAGCGCAATCGGCAGCCCGAGCTGGACCAGGCGCAGCAGAACGGCTTTGTCCGGCCCGCTGAAGCGCTGTTGGTTACGAATATCGCGCATCGAGCCCGCGCGTTTAACCCAGCTAATCATGCTGAAGAACATCACCCAGTAGACGGAGGCGGTGGCCACGCCGCAGCCCACGCCGCCGAGCTCTGGCATGCCGAAATGGCCGTAGATAAAGATATAGTTCACCGGAATATTCACCAATAACCCGATAAAACCCATCACCATCCCCGGCTTGGTTTTCGCCAGACCTTCACACTGGTTACGCGCCACCTGGAAGAACAGATAGCCGGGGGTGCCCCACAGCAGGGCTCGCAGATAGCCAACGGCCTTATCGGCCAGCGCCGGGTCGATATTCTGCATGGCCTGGATGATATAGCCCGCGTTCCACAGCACAAACATGATCAGAACCGAGACAAAACCGGCCAGCCAGAACCCCTGGCGCACCTGATGGGCAATGCGGTCCCGGCGCCCGGAGCCGTTCAGCTGCGCAATAACCGGGGTTAAGGCCAGCAGCAGGCCGTGGCCAAACAGAATAGCCGGGAGCCAGATAGAGGTGCCGATGGCCACCGCGGCCATATCGGTGGCGCTGTAGCCACCTGCCATAACGGTATCGACAAACCCCATGGAGGTTTGGGCGATTTGCGCAAGTATCACCGGGATTGCCAGGGCTAATAACTGACGCGCTTCACTCATGTACTTCTGCACGTGAACACCTTTGGTATTGTTGTTATTTGAGAGACTAAAAAAGCCGCCATAAAGGGCAGCAAGAAGAAGATGCAGGGGGAATTCCAGCTATTGTAGCGGGGTTTAGCCAATTATCTAGTGAAAAAAACGCCAGAACAGGTAGGGTGCTGGCAACCTGTTTTTCCAACTGTTATTGTGGTGCGATTCAACGGGTTTTACGCCGTTCAGATCATACAGGAGTCGTAAGCATGTTTACTGGTATTGTGCAGGGCACCGCAAAACTGGTGTCTATTGATGAAAAACCGAATTTCCGCACCCACGTCGTGGCGCTGCCCGACCATATGCTCGACGGGCTGGAAACCGGGGCATCGGTTGCACACAACGGTTGCTGCCTGACGGTGACCGAAATCAACGGTAACCTGATAAGCTTTGATTTGATGAAAGAGACGCTGCGCATCACCAACCTTGGCGAGCTGGTTGAGGGCGACACGGTGAACGTCGAGCGGGCGGCAAAATTTAGCGATGAAATCGGCGGCCATCTGATGTCCGGCCATATTATGACCACCGCCGAAATATCCAAAATCCTGACCTCGGAAAATAACCGCCAGATCTGGTTTAAGGTTCAGGATCCGACCCTGATGAAATACATCCTCTATAAAGGCTTTATCGGCGTGGATGGCATCAGCCTGACCGTGGGTGAAGTGACGCCAACCCGTTTCTGCGTACACCTGATCCCGGAAACGCTGCAACGCACCACCCTCGGCGTTAAGAAGCTGGGCCACCGGGTTAATATCGAGATCGATCCGCAAACCCAGGCGGTGGTGGACACCGTTGAGCGGGTGCTGGCGGCCAAAGAGGCGGCGCTACTACAGCAGGCCAGCGACGAAGCATAAAAAAATACCCCGGCAAGCCGGGGTATTTTTTAGCGGGCGACCCGCAGGCCGTTCTCCACGCCGCGGCTGAATACCACCTGCCACAGCTGGATATCCCGGGCGCGGAATGCCCCCGCACAGGCGTTAAGGTAATAGCTGAACATCCGTTTAAACCGTTCGGAATAGTTGTCTGCAATCTCGGGCCAGCCGGCGAGGAAACGCGAATACCAGGCCATCAGGGTGGTATCGTAGTCAGCGCCAAAGTTATGCCAGTCCTCCATCACAAAGTGTGGCTCGCTGGCGGTGGCAATCTGGCGAACGGAGGGCAAACAGCCATTCGGAAAGATGTATTTATTGATCCAGGGATCGACGCTGTGGTCGGTTTTTTTCGAACCGATGGTGTGCAGCAGGAACAGCCCGTCAGGCTTCAGGTTACGATCGACCACCTCAAAATAGGTGCGGTAGTTCTTCGGTCCCACGTGTTCGAACATCCCCACCGACACGATGCGGTCAAACTGATCCTTCAGCTCCCGATAGTCCTGCAGCAGGATGGTTACGTCGAGCCCCTCACAGCGCGTCTGGGCCATTTTTTGCTGCTCGGCAGAGATGGTGACGCCCACGACGCTGACGCCGAAGTTTTGCGCCATATACTGCGCCAGCCCGCCCCAGCCGCAGCCAATATCCAGCACCCGCATCCCCGGCTTAAGCTGTAGCTTTTCACAGATCAGCTGCAGCTTATCCCGCTGGGCCTCTTCAAGGGTGGTGGCCTTTTTCCAGTAGCCGCAGGAGTATTGCATAAAGGGGTCGAGCATGCGGCTAAAGAGATCGTTACCGAGATCGTAATGCTCTTTACCGACTATCCAGGCGCGTTTTTTACTTTGCAGGTTAAACAGGCGGGCGGTGGCGATGCGCAGGGTGTCTTTAAGGTGGCTGGGAAGCTGGTTCTCCAGACCGGCGCGCAGCACCTGGGTGAAAAAGAGATCCAGCCGCTCGCACTCCCACCAGCCATCCATATAGCTTTCGCCAAGGCCCAGCGAGCCTTCCTGCATGACGCGTTTGAAAAAGTCGGGATGTTTGACCTGAATATCTGCGGGTGCCGTGCCGTTAATGGCGATGTTCGCCCGGCTCAGCATTTCATTAACGATCCGAAACCAGCTGTCGTCCCGGATGGTGACTTCTTCTAGACACGATGAACTCATAGCTTCTCCATCACTCACTGTGATCAGAACCTTTAAACAGCGTAGACGCTCTTTACGGTTTGTGAGAAATCTCACGGTTTGCCGCGAGGCTAGTATCCGACGTAGAACAGAGGAAGGGAGATAACCCTTGCCGAAAGGCCTTCCATGGTGAAACGGGAGCACTCCGGCTCCCGTTACTGCATAATATTTATCGTAATTATCAGAACGCAAATTGAGTATAGGCCTGAAAAAAGCCTGATTCAACAGAAAATTGTTAGCACCCTAATTACTGGTTTTTAACATAATGAATAGCGCCATTATGCCCTGGAGGAGTCTGCCTGCAGCGTCTCTTCCCGGCTCGCCCGGGCCGCATACTGCATGCGATAGCCCAGCCCCGCCAGTACCACCGTTACCAGCATCACGCTGGTGGTGGTCAGCAGCGGCGTGGCGATAAGCCAGGAGACCACCAGGCTTGCCAGGAAGCAGAGGCCTAGCTGCAGCGTATTTTGCAGCGCCGCTGCGCTACCGGTAGCCTGCGGGAAGGGGCGCAGCGCCTGGGCAACGACAATAGGGTAGATTGCGCCGTTAGCGACGGCCATCAGGCAGAACGGAATCAGCAGCTCAACGAGATTCGCCCCCGGCAGGAAGCCAACCGCCCAGGTTGCGATCACGCTCAGGGCATACAGCCCCAGCAGCCACGGCAGCATCTGCTGGCCCTGCCACTTCTGCAGCGCGGCGCGACAGCCGTAGCCGCCGATTAAAAAGGCGATAGTCTGCGGGACATAGCTCAGGCCAATCACCGCCGGGCTGTAGCCCATGGCGTTGAGAATAAAGGGCGAACCGGTCAGCCAGGCAAAGAAGCTGGCGGAGCAGGCGGCGTAGATCAGCACGTTCCCGCGGTAGCTGCGGGAGCGCAGCAGGGTCAGGAAGGTGACCCGTGAGGCGGATTCAGGGTATTTCACCTTCACCGGCTTAAGGGTAAATGCCGGGATCATCACCAGCAGCGCCACGGCGAACAGCACCGCAAAAATCGCCTGCCAGTCGAAGTGGGCCAGCAGCCAGCTGCCGAGCAGCGGCGCCAGCGCGGGAGAAAGCCCGACCAGCGGCATAATGGTGGCGAAAATGCGGTTAGTGCGGTTGGCCGGATAGTAATCCGTTACCAATGCCTGCCAGGTCACCGCCGCCGCGCAGACGCCCACCGCCTGAATAAAGCGCAGCACCAGCAGCCAGGTGGCATCGCGCACCCACAGCATGCCCAGGCATCCGGCGGCAAATATGGCAAGGCCGGTCAGCAGAACCGGTTTGCGGCCAAAGCGATCGGAAAGGGGACCCCACAGCAGCTGGGCAAAGGCAAAGCCGGCAAGGAACACGCTCAGGCTGGCGCTGATGGCGGCGGCCGGCGTCTGTAAATCCGCCTGCATCGCCGCAAAGGCGGGCAGGTACATATCGGTGGCAAGAAAGCCCAGCACGCTTAAGCCGCCGAGCCAGACTAAAAATCCTTTCCCGGGTTTCACGCTTTTATTCTCCTGGTGAATACAGATTGGGTAGCCGCTGAGTGTAGGGAGTGCATTCCGCCTTGTGAAACGCTAATATTTGGCGGTTGCATTCAAAAAATTTGCAGGCAAAAAATGTGGTCTGAATATTCCCTTGAAGTAGTGGACGCCGTTGCCCGCAACGGCAGCTTTAGCGCTGCGGCCCAGGAGCTGCACCGCGTGCCCTCTGCCGTCAGCTATACGGTGCGCCAGCTTGAAGAGTGGCTGGCGGTACCCCTCTTCGAACGCCGTCATCGCGACGTCGAATTAACCCCCGCCGGGGCGTGGTTTCTTAAGGAAGGGCGGTCTGTTATCAAAAAAATGCAGGTCACCCGGGAGCAGTGCCAGCAGATCGCCAACGGCTGGCGCGGCCATCTCTCTATTGCCGTGGATAACATCGTCCGTCCGGAGCGCACCCGGCAGATGATCCTCGATTTTTACCGTCACTTTTCCGACGTCGAGCTGCGCGTCTCGCAGGAGGTGTTTAACGGCGTCTGGGATGCGCTGGCCGACGGCAGGGTGGAGATGGCGATCGGCGCCACCCAGGCCATTCCGGTTGGCGGCCGCTGGACCTTTCGCGATATGGGCATGCTGAGCTGGAACTGCGTGGTGGCCAGCCATCATCCGCTTGCCTCCATGACCGGGCCGCTCAGCGATGACACCCTGCGCAACTGGCCCTCGCTGGTGCAGGAGGATACCTCCCGCTCCCTGCCAAAACGCATTACCTGGCTGCTGGATAACCAGCGGCGGCTGGTGGCGCCGGACTGGGAGTCCTCTGCCGCCTGCCTCTCCGCGGGCCTGTGCGTGGGGATGGTACCCGCCCATTTCGCCCGACCGTGGATTGACAGCGGTAAATGGACCGCCTTAACGCTGGAAAACCCGTTTCCGGACGCGGCCTGCTGCCTGACCTGGCAGCAAAACGACATGTCGCCGGCGATGGCCTGGCTGCTGGATTATCTTGGCGATAGCGAAACGATGAACAGGGAGTGGTTGCGGGAGCCAGACGCGCTGGCTCCGCAGGGGGATTAACGGCGGTAGTCGCGGAACGGACCGTCGGCAACCGAGCGGCGTTCGATCAGGCGCGGGTGCACCTCGATGGACTGCGACGTCTCGCGTTTATTGACGATGCGATCCAGCAGCATATTGAAGGCCGTTTCGCCAAGCGAGTCCTTCGGCTGATGGATAGTGGTGAGCGCCGGGGTAAAGAAGCGGGCGTTACGCACGTTGTCATAGCCGATCAGCGACACATCCTGCGGCACGCGCAGGCCCATCTCATCCGCCGCGCAGAGCGCGCCCATCGCCATCACGTCGCCGCCGCAGAAGATGGCGGTAGGACGCGGCGACTGGGACAGGATCTGCTGCATGGCGCGATAGCCCGATTCCGGCTCGAAGTCACCCTGCACGATCCAGTTTTCCGGCACCGAAATCAGCGCCTCTTCCATCGCTTTCATAAAGCCGGCCAGTCGGCCGGCACCGGTGTTACGCTCCAGCGGGCCGGGGATAACGCCAATTTCGCGATGACCGCGCTCAATCAGATAGCGCCCGGCCATATAGCCGCCTTCAAAAGCGTTATCGATCACCGAGTCGGTAAAGTCAGCCCGGGCTTCGCCCCAGTCCATCACCACCATCGGAATGTTGCGATACTCTTCCAGCATCGACAGCAGGGATTCCGGATATTCAGAGCACATTACCAGCAGGCCATCCACGCGCTTTTGCGCCATCATGGAGAGGTAAGCGCGCTGTTTTTCCAGGTTATTCCAGGCATTGCCCAGAATCAGGGTATAGCCTTTCTGGAAGCAGTTTTTCTCAACGGCTTCGATAATTTCTGCAAAATAGGGCGCTTCGCTGCTGGTCGCCAGCAAACCAATGGATTTGGTATGGTTTACCTTCAGGCTGCGCGCCACGGCGCTCGGGGAATAGTGCAGCTCTTTAATGGCCGCCCAGACGGCATTGCGCGTCTCTTCGGCCACGAAGCGCGTTTTGTTAATTACATGTGATACGGTTGTAGTGGAAACGTTTGCTCGTTTCGCCACGTCTTTAATTGTTGCCATCAGATGTCACTCCAGACCATACCTAAGCTCCTGAAAAACCAAAGGGTAAACGTTTGCCTTCTCACACCCTGATTACGCAATTCGAATTGCGGTACGCCGGGAAAACGACACAGGACGTCAGGAGGGGGTCAATGGCCGGTACGCTAATAAATTAAGCGTGGAATTTTGTCTGATCTTGACCAAAAGGGGAAGCGCTAAAACGGCTATCAGGCTAATTCCCGCAAGATTTTTAGCCTCAGTTGTGCAAAAATGAGCAAGCTCACTTTTCGTGGGGGGATTAAACGGAGAAAAAATGATGAATACCGATCTTAAGTTTTCGCTGGTGACCACAATTATTGTTCTGAGTTTGATCGTCGCCGGTGGTCTTACCGCCGCACTGCACTGATCTCCACGGGGGAGTTTGCGCTCCCTCGTCTTTTAACCGCTGATTGTTACTCAGCCGGCAATAATCTTTTGCACATTTGTTAACTTCTCATTTTTTGTGATTGATGTCATGCTTTTGCCTTCATTGTTCTGTGTCGCGTCCCGACACGGTGTCTGGAGTTGAAGTATGAAGATCAATTTTCCCCTGCTGGCCCTGGCGATTGGCGCCTTCGGCATCGGCACAACCGAATTTTCACCCATGGGGCTGCTTCCGGTTATTGCCCGTGGCGTGGATGTCTCTATTCCTGCCGCAGGTATGCTGATTAGCGCCTACGCCATCGGCGTGATGGTGGGGGCGCCGCTGATGACGCTGCTCCTCTCACACCGCGCCCGTCGTAACGCGCTGATATTCCTGATGGCGATTTTTACCCTCGGCAACGTGCTCTCGGCCATCGCCCCGGATTACACCACCCTGATGCTCTCCAGGATCCTCACCAGCCTTAACCACGGCGCCTTCTTCGGCCTCGGCTCGGTGGTGGCGGCAAGCGTGGTGCCTAAGCATAAGCAGGCCAGCGCCGTGGCCACCATGTTTATGGGATTAACCATCGCCAACATCGGCGGGGTACCGGCGGCAACCTGGCTGGGAGAGGCCATCGGCTGGCGGATGTCGTTCCTCGCCACCGCCGCGCTGGGCGTGGTGGCCATGGCCGCGCTCTTCTTCTCTCTGCCGAAGGGCAGCGCCGGAGAAAAGCCGGAGGTGCGAAAAGAGCTGGCGGTGCTGATGCGCCCGCAGGTGCTCTCCGCGCTGCTGACTACCGTGCTCGGCGCCGGGGCCATGTTCACCCTTTACACCTATATTTCACCGGTCCTGCATGATATCGCCCAGGCTACGCCGGCGTTCGTCACCGCCATGCTGGTGCTGATTGGCGTGGGGTTCTCGCTGGGCAACTACCTGGGCGGCAAGCTGGCGGATCGTTCGGTTACCGGCACGCTGAAAGGCTTTTTACTGCTGCTGATCGTTATTATGCTGGCGATTCCGTGGCTGGCGCAGAGCCAGATCGGCGCGGCCGTCAGTATGGTGGTGTGGGGCGCCGCGACCTTTGCGGTAGTGCCGCCGCTGCAGATGCGCGTTATGCGCGTAGCCAGCGAGGCGCCGGGGCTCTCCTCGTCGGTCAATATAGGGGCCTTTAACCTGGGTAACGCGCTGGGGGCGGCGGCCGGTGGGGCGGTCATCTCAAGCGGCATGGGCTACAGCTTCGTACCGGTTATGGGGGCGATCATCGCGGCGCTGGGGCTGATTCTGGTGCTGGCGTCAGGACGTCGTCAGCCAGAAAGGGTTTGCGCGGCGGAGTAAGGCACAAAAAACTGCCCCGCTGGCAACGCAGCGGGGCAGGGGGTTAACGAATGGTTTTTGGCGTCATTACGCGGCGGGCGCCCACGTAGTGGCGCTGCCAGTACTCTTCGCTCAGGGAGGTTATCTGAATATCCCGCCCGGTACGCGGAGACTGGATAAATTTGCCGTTACCGACATACACGCCAACGTGATCTGCCGTGCCGCGACCCCGGGTGCGGAAGAAGACCAGATCGCCACTCTCCAGCTCGCCTCTGTCAACCGGTGAGGCATCGCGCAGGTGATACATCTCATTGGCGGTGCGTGGAATACGGAATTTGACCAGATCTTTATAGGCGTAATAAACCAGACCGCTGCAGTCGAAGCCGGTACGCGGCGAGTTGCCTCCCCAGCGGTAGGGTTTGCCAATCTGGCCCATCAGTTTATTCATGGCCGTCTTTTGCGCTTTTTGCATGCGCACTTTATGCGCCTCGGCAAGGGTCGTGGTCTTGCTGGTTTTCACGCATTTGGTTTTATAGCCTTTACGGGCCGTGCATTTTTCTGTCACCACGCGCGATGCGGTTTTAAGCGTCCGGGGCGAGGTGCGGGAAGAGGTTCTGTTTTTCTGGCTGGGAGAGGTGTTCTGTTTTTTTGCGAGGTTTTTTTTGGTGCTGCTCTTTTTGCTGGTGCTCTCTTTTTTTGCGGTTTTACTGCTGCTCTTTTTTTTCGGCTCCGTCACTTTCGCCAGATGTTTTTTGTGCACGGCCGAAGTCCGCGCCTGTTCTGAGGCGTTAGCCACGGGCGTAAAGGTAAGCGTAGTAAACAGCAAAGCACAGAGCGTGATTGAGATTTTAGTTATCCGCGCCACTGGGCATTCCCCTGATAATGACGGGCACCAATCATGCCCGCGTGTGATTTACAAAGCTTGTCGATTCTAATCCATAAGAACCCTCTAAGTTAATAAACTTTTTGTCGTTAGAATGAGGATTCGGAAGATAGCGCGGAAAATTTGATTTTTTTTCAGCCAGATTGTCTGGCGAGTGCACAGCCTGCGGCCTTTTTACGGGATAACCTGAATTTTAAATGCAGCTTAATAGCGGGCGCGATAAAATAGCTAACGTGACAAAAATGTTATTTTCCGTCGTGGGTCTGAAACGCTACAATGAGAGACCTGCCGTAACAGAAGTTAAAGGAAGCAAAACATGAGCACCACTATTGAAAAAATTCAGCAGCAAATTGCTGAAAACCCGATCCTCCTGTACATGAAAGGTTCTCCGAAGCTGCCAAGCTGCGGTTTCTCCGCGCAAGCCGTGCAGGCGCTTTCTGCCTGTGGCGAACGTTTTGCTTACGTTGATATTCTGCAGAACCCGGATATCCGCGCCGAGCTGCCGAAATATGCAAACTGGCCGACCTTCCCGCAGCTGTGGGTGGATGGCGAGCTGGTTGGCGGCTGCGACATTCTGATCGAGATGTATCAGCGCGGCGAACTGCAGCAGCTGATCAAAGAGACCGCTGCCAAGTACAAATCCGAAGAGCCGGGCGCCGAGTAATCTCTGCGCCATGCAAAAAAGCGACCCTGAGGGTCGCTTTTTTTATGCCTCGCCGTCGGGCGTGGGCAGCGGCCAGCCGCCCAGCCGTTTCCAGCGGTTGACGATCTCGCAGAACAGCTCCGCGGTACGCTCGGTATCATAAAGCGCCGAGTGGGCCTGGGTACCGTCAAAATCGATCCCCGCCGTAATACAGGCTTTCGACAACACCGTCTGGCCCAGCGCCAGGCCGCTCAGGGCCGCGGTATCAAAGGTGACAAAGGGGTGGAACGGATTACGTTTCAGCGAGCAGCGCTCGGCGGCGGCCATCATAAAGCTGTGATCGAAGGTGGCATTGTGCGCCACCATAATCGCCCGGTTGCAGTTCTGCTCTTTCATTCCCTTACGCACCATTTTGAAGATGGCGTGCAGGGCATCGTATTCGCTGACCGCGCCGCGAAGCGGGTTGTGCGGATCGATACCGTTAAAGGCCAGAGCCTCGGGCTGCAGGTTCGCCCCTTCGAAGGGCTCCACGTGAAAATGCAGCGTTTCGTCCGGCATCAACCAGCCCTGTTCATCCATTTTCAAGGTGATAGCGGCAATCTCAAGCAGCGCATCGGTTTTGGCATTAAATCCCGCCGTTTCAACATCGATGACGACAGGATAAAAACCACGAAAACGGTCGCACAGACCGGAAAATTGAGCGATATCGGACATCTGGGTCTCTTAAAAGGGGGTAAAAGCAGTGCGCATTATGGCAAATTTTAGGGCGGGATGCAGTAAAACAACGGGCGCGGCGTGCGCCCTGGAGGATTAATTGCCCAGACCGCGACCGGCGTCTTTGGCTTCAATCAGTTCGATTTTATAACCGTCCGGATCTTCCACGAAGGCGATAACGGTGGTGCCGCCCTTAACCGGGCCCGCTTCACGAGTCACGTTGCCGCCGTTGGCGCGGATGCGCTCGCAGGCCTCTGCGGCGTTGTCCACTTCCAGCGCGATATGGCCATAGGCGGTGCCCAGCTCATAGCTCTCAACGCCCCAGTTATAGGTCAGCTCAATGACCGCCTCTTCGCTCTCTTCACCGTAACCGACAAAGGCGAGGGAGTATTTGTATTCCGGGTTTTCGCTGGTGCGCAGCAGTTTCATGCCCAGCACGTTGGTGTAAAACTCGATGGAACGTTGCAGGTCGCCAACGCGCAGCATGGTATGAAGTAAGCGCATATTATCCTCTTAGCTTTTTATCATCTTGAACAGAAACGATGTTTTAGTATAGCGGCGAACCCTCGCCGCTATCAATCAATGCGGGATTATAAAGAAGGGTAGTCGGTGTAGCCTTCCGCGCCGCCGCCGTAGAAGCTTTCCGGGCGCTGCGGGTTCAGTTCGGCTTTGCGCTGCAGGCGGGCTACCAGATCCGGGTTGGCGATGTAGTCGCGACCGAAGGCTACCGCATCGATCAGACCTTTATCGATCAGATCTTCCGCTTTTTCCGGGGTGTAAGCACCGGCACCGATAATAACGCCCTGGAAGCGCGCGCGTACTTTCTCGCGGAATGCCTCGGTATAGGGCTGGCCGCCGGCCCAGTCCGGCTCGGACATATGCAGATAGGCAATGCCGCGTTTCGCCAGCTCTTCGATCAGATAGAGCGCATCGGCCTCTTCGTTCGGGCCGTTATCCACGTTCTGGAAGGTGCCAATCGGCGACACGCGAATACCGATACGGTCGGCGCTCCACTCGGCGCAGACGGCGTCCACCACTTCCAGCACCAGGCGCGCGCGGTTCTCAACGCTGCCGCCGTACTGGTCGGTACGCTGGTTGGAAGACGGAGAGAGGAACTGGTGCAGCAGATAACCGTGCGCCGAGTGCAGCTCAACCAGGTCGAAGCCCGCCTCACGGGCGTTAGCCACCGCCTGACGAAAATCGTTGACGATGCCCGGGATCTCGTCGAGCTCCAGCGCGCGCGGGGTGGTGGTATCGACGCGGATCGCATGACCGTTCTCATCGCGCAGAGAGGTGCGGGTACCTGCGTTGATGGCAGAGGCGGAAACCGGGGCCTGGCCGCCGGGCTGGATGCTGCTGTGGGAAATACGTCCGGTGTGCCACAGCTGAACGGCAATGCGCCCCTCTTCGGCGTGGACGCCGGCGGTGATTTTCTTCCAGGCGGCAATCTGTTCCGGGCTGTGCAGCCCCGGCGCGCCGGCATAGCCTTTAGCCTGGGCGGAAATCTGGGTCGCTTCGGAGATGATAAGCCCCGAGCTGGCGCGCTGGCGGTAGTATTCGCCCATCAGCGGCGTCGGGATATCGCCCGGCTCAATGCTGCGCAGACGGGTAAGGGGGGCCATAAACACGCGGTTAGGGGCGGTAACGGCACCTACCTTCAGTGGCGTAAATAACTTTTCTGCTGACATAGCGTCTCCTGAGTAGACCGGTCGTCTAGTAACTAATGAAAAAAAACGCCTGTTAAACGTCAGGCGTAGCAATGATGTTTTGTACGTGCGCCAGCGCGCTCTCCAGCGGAACGGCGCTGCGCGAAATCTTGGCCTGCAGGTTAGCTCCCAGCCACAGCGAGTAGAGCACCTGCGCCTGGGTCTGCGCATCGCCGGTAAAGGCCAGAGATTTTTCGCGGCGGCCCCTGTCCAGCGCCTGGCCGAGCAGGGTGATTACGCCGCCTGCGCCTTTATCCATCGCCGCACGCATATCTTCTGACAGATCGCACACCTCGGCGGACAGCTTCACCGTGAGGCAGCCGCTGATAATGCCCTGCTGGCAGAACTGGTTCAGCGTCTCCTGGTAGTAGGCCAGCACGCGATCGCGATGATTACCTTTTCCGCCCGCGAAGTGGCCGGCGAGGCGCTGGTGGTACAGGGCATAGTGCCGCTCCAGCATCGCCACGCCAAACGCCTCTTTCGAGCGGAAGTAGTGGTAAAACGAACCCTTGGGCACATCGGCGGTTTTCAGCAGTTCGCTTAATCCCATGCCGGTAAAGCCCCGGTGCATGCACAGCCGCTCGCCGGTAGCCAGAAGATGTTCGCGCGTATCGTGTTCAATGTGTCTGTTCATGGCCCTACTGTAGTAGACCAATCGGTCTAATGCAAGCCTCAGCGTCGACGACAGCGGCTAAGCAGATCCATCCCGGGCTGATACACCGAGGTCTGGACGTTCATCATCCCCAGCACCGTCGAGAAGAGGTTATCCTGCGAAACCGCCTCGTCTTTGGCCTGCTGACGCAGGCACTGGGCATCGATGCCGAACCCTTTCTGGTAATCCGCCGACAGCCAGAACATAAAGGGGATGTGGGTCTGCTGTTCCGGCGCCAGCATATAAGGGGTGCCGTGCAGGTAGAGCCCGTTCTCCCCCAGCGATTCGCCGTGGTCCGAGAGATAGATCAGCGCCGTGTTCAGGCGGGCCTGGCGCGCTTTGAGCAGGTCTATGGTTTTACTGACCACGCTGTCGGTATACAGGATGGTGTTGTCGTAGGTATTTATCAGCGACTGGTGGTCGCAGTTCTGTATCTCATTGGTGTCGCAGGTCGGCGTAAAGCGGCGATACTGCTCGGGATAGCGCTGATAATAGGCCGGGCCGTGGCTGCCCATCAGGTGAATAACCACCACGCTGTCCTGCTTCAGGCCATCCAGCACCTTATCCAGGCGATAGAGATCGGCATCGTCGATACAGACGTTGTTTTTACAGAAGGTGGTCAGCTTCCACTGGGTCATGTCGGTAAAGGGGATGCGCGCGCAGGCGCCCTTACAGCCCCCGTCGTTATCGCGCCACAGCAGGTTGATACCGGCGTGGGCCAGCACGTCTAAAAGCCCCTCCTGATGATGTGCAAGGTCGGCGTCATACTGCTTGCGCGGCATACCTGAGAACATGCAGGGGACGGAGACCGCCGTCTCGGTACCGCAGGATGAGGCCTGCGGGAAGTTAATCATCTCCTGCTTTTGCAACTCGGGGTTGGTATCGCGGCTATAGCCGTTCAGGGAGTAGTTTTGCGCCCGGGAGGCTTCGCCCACCACCAGCACCAGCACCGTTTTTTTATTCTGCGCCAGCAGCACCGGCCCTTTGTGGGCATCTTCCCCCAGGCGGATCAGGGTTTGATCCCCGGCGAACCAGCGCGCTTTGCTGTATTTGACTACCGCGCTGACGTAGTTCGCCGGGGTGACCATCTTCACGATGCCCTTGTTGTTGCGAAACAGCGAGGCGTAGTCCTTATAAAACACGGCCGCAATCAGGATGACCACCAGCAGGCTGCCCAGAATCGCCGCCAGGCGCATTAACAGCAGATGCCACCAGGTTGCCGGCCTGACGCGGATCGCCAGCAGCACCGCCGAGGGCACCGCGCCGGCCAGGGTCAGCCACAGCAGCAGCTGCGGGGTAAGAAGGGCGGTGGCCTCCTGCGAATTAGTCTCGAAAACGTTGACCATCATGTTCTGGTCGATAACCGCGCCGTAGGTAAACATAAAGTAGGTGGCGGCGGCGCAGCCCACCGTCAGCAGCACCAGCAGCGGTTTACGCAGCAGCGGAATGTTAAGAATACTGAAGATGATTACCCAGCCGCAGAACAGCACCACCGGCACCGAGAGGGCAAACAGCATATCGTGCAGCCTGGCGGGAGCAATGATTTGCCAGCTGCGGTGAATAAACAGCGCGTTGAGCAGCGTAAAGAGCAGGGCACAGCCTAAGGTAAATTTTATATCGTTACACTGTAACTTTTTGCGTAAGTGCATCATCGTACAAACCGTTCATTGTTATGATGACGCGAGTATAAGAAGCGAAGATTAGCGAAACCTTAGCGCCACATTTCTGCCTTGCCGCCTTGCGTTAGCCGAGGTTAAGGTCTTCACTTTACGGTATTCATGGGGGCAGGAGGAAAAGGTGGCTGAACAACTGGAGTTTTTTCCCGTTCAAAGCCCGTGTCGGGGTATTTGCCAGTCCGACGAGCGCGGCTTTTGCCGGGGATGCATGCGCAGCCGCGAAGAGCGCTTTAACTGGCAATCCATGAGCGACGCCCAAAAACAGGAGATCCTGCGCCTGTGCCGCCAGCGCCTGCTGCGCAAATTACGTGCAAACAAAGCCCCCGAAACCGAAGAACCGCAGCAACCCTCACTTTTTTAACGCTTAAAATGCGTATACTCACCGCAATCTTTTTTCTGAGGAAAGTGTCATGGTTCAGCGTATTACCCTCGCGCCGCAGGGGCCGGAGTTCTCTCGTTTCGTAATGGGCTACTGGCGGTTGATGGACTGGAATATGTCTCCCCGCCAGCTGGTGAGCTTTATTGAACAACACCTCGATCTAGGCATCTCCACCGTCGATCACGCCGATATTTACGGCGGCTACCTGTGCGAAGCGGCGTTTGGCGAAGCCATGAAGCTGGCGCCGGGGCTGCGTCAGCGCATGGAGATCGTCACCAAGTGCGGCATCGCCACCACCGCGAAGCCAGAACACGCGCTGGGGCACTATATTACCGATCGCGACCATATCGTGAAAAGCGCCGAGCAGTCGCTGGTCAATCTCGCGACCGACGTTATCGACCTGCTGCTGATCCACCGCCCGGACCCGCTGATGGATGCCGATGAGGTTGCCGAAGCGTTTCTGGCCCTGCACCAGAGCGGCAAGGTGCGTCATTTTGGCGTTTCTAACTTTACCCCGGCGCAGTTTGCCCTGCTGCAATCACGCCTGCCGTTCACCCTCGCCACTAACCAGGTTGAGATCTCTCCGGTCCACCAGCCGCTGCTGCTCGACGGCACCCTCGACCAGCTCCAGCAGCTGCGGGTGCGCCCGATGGCGTGGTCCTGCCTCGGCGGCGGCCGTCTGTTCAACGATGAGCAGTTCCAGCCGCTGCGCGACGAGCTGGCGCAGGTGGCCCGCGAGCTGAACGCGGAAACCATCGAGCAGGTGGTCTATGCCTGGGTGCTGCGCCTGCCTTCGCAGCCGCTGCCGATTATCGGTTCCGGCAAAATCGAGCGCGTGCGTTCGGCTATTGCCGCGCAGGAGCTGAATATGACGCGCCAGCAGTGGTTCCGTATCCGTAAGGCGGCGCTGGGCTACGACGTGCCCTGAGGGATTTGATGACCTCCCGGTGAAATCCTCGCCTCTGGTTTAGACTTAAGGGGCAAAATCACCTAAGGAGGTCATATGAAGCGTTTTACCCTGGCAATGTTAACGCTGGTGGTCAGCGCGGCGGCGCAGGCTGCCAGCGATGAAGTCGAGATGCATCTTGTCACACCTCAGGGCCTCGGCCAGTCCGTCGGCACGGTGACCATCACCGAAACCGATAAAGGCCTGCAGTTTTCCCCCAACCTCAACGGCCTGCCGCCCGGCGAGCACGGCTATCACGTCCATGCCAACGGCTCCTGCGAGCCCGCGATGAAAGAGGGCAAACCGGCCGCGGCAGAAGCGGCGGGCGGCCATCTCGATCCGCATAAATCCGGCAAGCACGAAGGGCCGGAAGGGATGGGGCACCTGGGCGATCTCCCGGTGCTGGTGGTCAATAACGACGGCAAAGCCACGGATCCGGTGGTTGCGCCGCGCCTGAAAAAGCTGGATGAGGTGAAAGGCAGGGCGCTGATGATCCACGTCGGCGGCGACAATATGTCTGACCAGCCAAAACCGCTCGGCGGCGGCGGTGCACGCTACGCCTGCGGCGTAATCTGATCCACCAGGGTGCCCGGCGCGGGCGCCTGCTCCAGCTGAGAAAGCGAGCAGCGTAAACGCCAGATCAGGGCGGCCAGATCCCGTGCCGCCGGCTGATGATGGTGGGCCAGCGTGTCGCAGATGCGCTGGAGCTCATCCAGGGTCGCGGCAAGCGGACGCTGCTGTACGCCGCGCTCGCTCATGACGTCCCGCAGCAGGGCGATACAGATATCCCGCACCTGCGACAGCGGGTCCGAGCGCGTCTCCCATTCGCGCAGCTGCCACACCACGTGGGAGCAGTTTAATAACACCACTCCCCAGCGCAGCAGCCAGCGGCGCGCCTCGGTATCCTGGCTGGCGTTAAGCTGGCTGACGTGATGGTAAACCAGAGATTCATAGCCATTCTCATCCAGCCGCGGTCTGCGGCTAAGCTGATCGATAAAGCCCCGCCTGATGGTGCGAATATGACGCCGGCTTTTGCGCGCATCCGAACCCGGTCGCAGTACCGCAAAAGCCAGCCACACCAGCCCGACGCCGAGGATCTTCGCCAGGTTGTCATTGAGGAAATCGGCAAAGTCGTAAATCGGCGGATTGGTCACCGAGATAAACGACCCCATAAAGACAATCAGCTGGCCCCAGAGGCCCGCCAGTTTTGGCGTCTGGAGCTTGAGCAGCTGCATGGTGGTAAGCAGCGGGAAGAGGAACAGCAGAAACTGCCAGAGATCGGTTATCTGCACCATCAGGCCGAACTTCACCACAAAGCTAAACAGCGACAACAGCACCAGGGTGCGCAGCAGCAGATTTAACGAGTTAAAAGGCGAGGGGGAGACCGAATAGAGCACGCTGCTGATGGCCGCAAGCGTAAGCGCGGCGCTGCCGGCGTCCCACTGGGCGTTCAGGGTCCAGGCGCCGATCAGGCTCAGGGCGCTGAAGGTGCGAAAACCGCTCCACAGGGCCTCAAGGTTATCCGTATGGCGCGCCAGTGCCGGGCTGCGCGGCACGTTAAAGGTGGTGACTGGCGTCGCCTCTTCCAGGGCCGCTATCCAGCGCCGGCTGCGCAGATAGATCCGGCAAAAATAGCGCAGGCGTTGATAAAAGGCCTGCTGACGATAATCCTCTCCGGCGCGCGGCTTCAGCGGGGCGATAATACGCGCCACGGCGTAAAAGTCGGTCTGCGGCTGGGCAAGGGCGGACAGCAGCCGTTCGACGATGGTCCCGGTTTCGGCGGGGGGATTGGGCCAGTTGAGCAGCATCCGGCGCAGGCTGGAGATGGCGCTGGTCATGCGCAGCTGCTGGTGCAGTAAATAGTTCAGCAGGGCATTCTGCCGGCGAAAGCGGTAGTGGCTCCAGAAGGCCTGGATACGCAGCAGGTTGGTGGTCAGGATCTGGGCAATCACTTTCTCATGCGCCAGTCGAATGGCGTCGGTCGAGTCGGGCTGCCACAGCAGGCCGGCATGCTCCAGCAGGCGGGCGTGCATGCTCTTCAGGGCGCCGGTCAGGGCGGTCCCGTCCGAGGTGCTGGGCAGGATCATCATCATCAGCCCGCCGCAGAGGATCCCCACTATCACCTCGCAAACGCGCGCCTGGGCGATATCCCAAAGCTCGGTGGTGTCGAGAATATTAATTACCGGAAAGGCGATAATCGCCGCGGTATAGCCCGCCAGCTGAAAGGCATAGGCGACGTTATTCATAAAGTGGGCGCACGCCCAGGTACAGACCCCCAGCCAGAGCGCCATGCTGAATAAAAACAGCCAGGGATCGTTAAGGGTATGACCGGCGATAATCAGGGCGGCGGTAGCGCCCAGCAGGCTGCCCGCCACCCGTCCAAGGCTTTTGCTGATCACCCCGCCGACGGTGGGGAAGCTGACCACCGCCGCGGAGGTCATGGCCCAGTAGGGCTCGTCCAGCTCCAGATAGTAGGCGATGGTGAGCGCCAGGCACATGGCGATGCCGTTACGCAGGGCGTAGCGCCACTGGGCCGGAGTGGCTTTGAACCAGGGCGCGTTACGCCAGCGGAGGGGCCACCCTGTCACCGGAGCGCACCCACGGAAACGGTGCAGGTGGTGCCGGAGACCAGGGTGATGTCCGCAGGCAGCTTATCGAACTCGATGCGCACCGGAACGCGCTGGGCCAGCCGCACCCAGGGGATGTTGGGCTTCACGTCCGGCACCAGGCCGGAGTCGGTCTCAACGCTTTGATCGTAAATGGCACGGCCAATACTGCCCACCCGTCCCTGTAACCTCGCGCCGCCGCTGTAGAGGGTTATCTGCGCGGGCGCACCGGGGCGAATATGGCGCAGCTTGGTCTCTTCAAAATAGCCCACCACGTAAAAGGAGTGGCTGTCTACCAGTGCGAACAGCGGCTGGCCGGCGGTGGCGTAATCGCCGGTACGGGTAGAGAGGCTGGTGACCCAGCCGTCTACCGGGGCGGTGACCACCGTCTGGCTTAGCTGCCACTCCGCCTGCTTCAGGGTGGCTTCGGCCACCTTCACGCTCGCCTGCATCGCCTTCACGTTGAGGTTGGCGGTATCGAGATCTTCGGCGGAGATATAGTTCTGCGGCAGATGACGACGGCGTCCGGCTTCGTTGTTGGCTTTTGCCAGATCGGATTGCGCCCGCGCCAGCTGCGCCTGGGCGTTCAGCACCGCGATATGGTACGGGGTTTCATCGATATGAAACAGGACCTCGCCGGCATGGACGAACTGGTTATCCTGCACCTGCAGGCGAGTAATAGCGCCTGAGACCTGCGGGGTAACGCTCACCTGTTCGGCGCGAATTTTGCCGTCCCGGGTCCAGGGCGACTGCATGTAGTAATTCCACAGCCACCAGCCCGCCAGCAGCGCCAGAGCGAGGATCGCTAAACTCGAAAAATATTTAAGGGTTTTCAACACGGTCGTCACCACACAATCAACACAATAAGGGCCAGGCAGACGCAGAGCACGAACAGCGAGAGATCCATCAGCATGGGGTGCCAGATCTCACCGGCGTAGAGCCAGTCGCGCAGCAGCCGGTGTACCATCAGCCAGAGGAAGAATCCCGGTATTACCGCTTTGAATAATGGAGGGAAATAGATGGACGCACCAACGATCAGATCCTGAAGCGGGAGCCCCGCGGCGAGAGAGGTAAAGTTCACCAGCCCATTCCTTTGCAGATGAAGAGGAGTCCTGTGGACCGCTATAACGCGCACCGGCGTATAAATTGAGTATAAATCAAGGTGTCAGCATCGACCCGTGCAGCTTTGCATTTGTTTTGGCAATATAAATGCTGCACACTATCTTAAAATCAGTATAATAACTTAGCAAGCTAATTATAAGGAGATGAAATTGGAATCGCCACTAGGGTCTGATCTGGCAAGGTTAGTGCGCATCTGGCGTGCTCTGATTGACCATCGCCTGAAACCGCTGGAATTGACACAAACGCATTGGGTGACGCTGCATAACATTCATCAGCTGCCGCCCGAGCAGTCGCAAATTCAACTGGCAAAAGCGATAGGCATCGAGCAGCCTTCTCTGGTCCGTACGCTCGATCAGCTGGAAGAGAAGGGGCTTATCTCCCGTCAAACCTGCGCCAGCGATCGTCGCGCTAAGCGTATTAAGCTCACGGAAAAGGCCGAGCCTATCATCACCGAGATGGAAGCCGTGATCAGCAAAACGCGGGGGGAGATCCTCTCAGGCTTCTCTGCGCAGGAGCACGATCAGCTGATTTCGCTGATTGCCCGCCTGGAACATAACATCCACGAACTCCAGTCGCGCGGCTAGAGGTTGTGCATAAAAAAGCCTTGCGTCAGCAAGGCTTTTTTTTAGCAGTTAGACAGGGCCTTAACGCGGGGAAACGGTAACCTGGCTGCCATTGCTGGCCAGAACAACGCGCTGACCGGCAGAGAAGCGGGTAGCACCCTGTTTCTGTACCACCATGATAGTGCTGCCGTCGTCTTTGCGGATCTCTAACTCCACGCCCTGGGATTTGTTCATCGCACCCTGAACGCCCTGACCGGCGACGCCACCTGCAACGGCGCCTGCAGCGGTCGCCAGGCTACGCCCGGTTCCGCCACCCACGGTATTGCCGAGGAAGCCGCCCAGCACCGCACCGCCCAGTGCACCGATCACGTTGGTATCGTCTCCACCCTGGATCTGTACCGGACGAGCGTTAACCACGGTTCCGTAAGTCACGTTCTGAACCTGTTTTGCTTCAGAGGCGCTGTAGACATCCCCGGAAAGGGAGCTGTCGTTTACACAGCCCGCCAGTGTGAAACCCACCAAAGAAACGGCCAGTACACGTAAAATCATTTGAATCTCCTGTTCACCAAAAAACGCTCAATGAGCATCCGTTATGGCTAAATTATATGGCATCGGCTGCCATCGGTCATATCTTTGCTTAAACACTCGCAAAAAGGTACTGGATTTTGTTTTAACCAGAGATAAACGATGGTTATTCCCATACCGACAGAGCGAAGAAAAATTCTGGAAGAGTGATACGTCCTCGCTATTGTTAAAAAGTATTATCTCCTCATAGCTTTGGCGCTGCGTTTATGGTGGAGTGGGTCATTACCCCACGCGAATAAAGGAAGGCGTATGATTTCGGGTCGCTACATCGGCGTTATGTCAGGAACCAGTCTCGACGGTGTGGATGTTGTTCTCGCCGCAATTGATGAAAATGTCGTGGCGCAGCAGGCCAGCCTGAGCTGGCCGATTCCCCCCGCCGTCAAAAAGGCCATTCTTGATATCTGCCAGGGTCAGCAGCTGACGCTCTCCCAGCTGGGACAGCTGGATACCCGCCTGGGGCGACTCTTTGCCGAAGCGGTGCAGGCGCTGATGAACCAGGAAAGTCTGCGCCCGCAGGACGTTGTCGCCATCGGCTGCCACGGGCAAACCGTCTGGCATGAGCCGACCGGCGACGCTCCCCATACCTTACAGATTGGCGATAACAACCAGATCGTCGCCCTAACCGGCGTGACCGTGGTTGGCGACTTCCGCCGGCGGGATATGGCGCTGGGTGGCCAGGGGGCGCCGCTGGTGCCCGCGTTCCACCAGGCGCTACTGGCGCATCCGGTGGAGCGGCGGATGGTGCTGAACATCGGCGGTATTGCCAACCTCTCAATGCTCATTCCGGAACAGCCGGTACGGGGCTACGACACCGGGCCGGGCAACATGCTGATGGACGCCTGGATCTGGCGTCAGCTGGGTAAACCCTATGATAAAAACGCGCTCTTGGCCTGCAGCGGCAAGGTGATTTTGCCGCTGCTGCAAAATATGCTCAGCGATCCCTATTTCGCCGCACCGGCGCCCAAAAGCACCGGGCGCGAATACTTTAACTACGGCTGGCTGGAGCGCCAGCTGGCGCCGTTCCCCGGTCTTTTAGCCCAGGACGTGCAGGCGACCCTCGCTGAACTGACGGCGGTGTCGATCTCCGAGCAGGTGCTGCTAAGCGGCGGCTGCGAGCGCCTGCTGGTGTGCGGCGGCGGTAGCCGCAACCCGCTGCTGATGGCGCGTCTGGCGGCGTTACTGCCGGGGATTGAAGTCTCCACCACCGACGAAGCGGGTATCAGCGGCGACGACATGGAAGCGCTGGCCTTTGCCTGGCTCGCCTGGTGTACGGTCGCGGGTCGCCCGGGGAATCTACCTTCGGTGACCGGGGCTCGTGAGGCGAGCGTGCTGGGGGCGGTCTATCCCGCTAACCCAAGGCAAAATCAGAGTTAACCGAGTTTTTGCCGCGGGGCCGCCCGGTAGACTATCCGGTATGTGGGAGGGTGATTTCACCCTCCAGGACCAGGAAAGTCGTTGGAACAGACCCATGAAAAAACTGCTGCTTATTGCTGTCCCTCTCTTACTCGCAGGCTGTAGCTACTACAACCAGTTCGTCGATCGTATGCATACCGATACGCTGGAATACCAGTGCGACGAGAAGCCGCTCACCGTTAAGCTCAATAATCCGGGTAAGGAAGTGAGCTTCATCTATGACAATAAGCTGCTCAACCTGCAGCAGGGGCTCTCCGCGTCCGGCGCCCGCTATACCGACGGGGTTTACGTTTTCTGGTCGAAGGGCGACAGCGCCACCGTGTATAAGCGCGACCGCATCGTAATGAACAACTGTCAGTTGCAAAATCCGAAGCGTTGAGATTTTTAAAGGGGCGGCGCACAATAGCGCCACCCGATCCTCATCTCAATTAACGCCATGTCAACTAACGACGAATTGCAGCAAATTGCGCATCTGCGCCGTGAATACACCAAAGGCGGTCTGCGCCGCCAGGATCTCCCTGCCGAACCGCTGGTGCTGTTTGAACGCTGGCTGAAACAGGCCTGTGACGCGAAGCTCGCCGATCCTACCGCCATGGTCGTGGCCACCGTTGACGAACAGGGTCAACCTTACCAGCGCATCGTGCTGCTTAAGCATTACGATGAAAAAGGGCTGGTTTTCTATACCAATCTCGGCAGCCGCAAAGCCCATCAGATTGAAAACAACCCCCGGGTCAGCCTGCTGTTCCCCTGGCATATGCTGGAACGTCAGGTGATGGTTACCGGCAAGGCCGAACGCCTCTCTACCTTTGAAGTGCTGAAGTACTTCCATAGCCGTCCGCGCGACAGCCAGATCGGCGCCTGGGTCTCTAAGCAGTCGAGCCGCATCTCGGCGCGCGGCGTGCTGGAAAGCAAGTTCATGGAGCTTAAGCAGAAGTTTCAGCAGGGCGAAGTGCCGCTCCCGAGCTTCTGGGGCGGGTTCCGCATCGCTATCGATCAGATGGAGTTCTGGCAGGGGGGTGAACACCGCCTGCATGACCGCTTTTTATACCAGCGCGATAACGAGGCGTGGAAAATCGACCGCCTGGCTCCCTGAACAGCGAAATTTGTTGTCTTAAGCGCTAGCGCCCGCCGCGCTGGCGCTTTATTCTATGTCTCTTTCGCACCAGGCGAAAAGTCGTGTACCGACAGAGGTGCAGTCGTTGATAAATGGAGCATTTGATGGCAAGCAGTAACTTGATTAAACAATTGCAAGAGCGAGGGCTGGTAGCCCAGGTGACGGACGAAGAAGCGTTAGCTTCGCTGCTGGCGCAAGGCCCGATCGCGCTCTATTGCGGCTTCGATCCCACCGCTGACAGCTTGCATTTGGGGCATCTTGTTCCTTTGTTATGCCTGAAACGCTTCCAGCAGGCAGGCCACAAGCCTGTAGCGCTGGTAGGCGGCGCAACCGGTCTGATTGGAGACCCAAGCTTTAAAGCCGCAGAGCGTAAACTTAACACCGAAGATACCGTGCAGGAGTGGGTGGATAAGATCCGCAAACAGGTGGCACCTTTCCTCGATTTTAACTGTGGCGAGAACTCGGCCATTGCCGCGAACAACTACGATTGGTTTGGCGGCATGAACGTGCTGACCTTCCTGCGTGATATCGGCAAGCACTTCTCCGTCAATCAGATGATCAATAAAGAAGCGGTAAAGCAGCGTCTTAACCGTGACGATCAGGGCATCTCTTTCACCGAGTTCTCCTATAACCTGCTGCAGGGTTATGACTTCGCCTGCCTGAACAAGCTGCACGGCGTCTCCCTGCAGATTGGCGGCTCCGATCAGTGGGGGAACATCACCTCCGGTATCGACCTGACCCGTCGTCTGCACCAGAATCAGGTATTCGGTCTGACCGTCCCGCTGATCACCAAGGCCGATGGCACCAAATTTGGTAAAACCGAAGGCGGCGCGGTGTGGCTCGATCCGAAGAAAACCAGCCCGTACAAGTTCTACCAGTTCTGGATCAACACCGCCGACGCCGACGTCTATCGCTTCCTCAAGTTCTTCACCTTTATGGATCTTGAAGAGATCAACGCTCTGGAAGAAGAAGACAAGAACAGCGGTAAGGCCCCGCGCGCGCAGTATGTGCTGGCGGATCAGGTCACTAGCCTGGTGCACGGCGAAGAGGGTCTGGCGGCGGCAAAACGCATCACCGCCAGCCTGTTTAACGGCACCCTGAGCGATCTGAGCGAAGCGGACTTCGAACAGCTGGCGCAGGACGGCGTGCCTATGGTTGAGATGGAAAAGGGCGCAGACCTGATGCAGGCGCTGGTTGACTCCGAGCTGCAGCCGTCCCGCGGCCAGGCGCGTAAAACCATCGCCTCTAACGCCATCACCATCAACGGCGAAAAACAGGCCGATCCGGAATACACCTTCACCGACGGCGATCGCCTGTTCGGCCGCTACACGCTGCTGCGTCGCGGTAAGAAGAATTACTGTCTGGTCTGCTGGAAGTAATAAAAGAGTACTCAGGGGCGTGGGAAACCACGCCCCTTTAATTTTTCAGGGTTGTGGTAAGTAAAAATGAAGAACATCCTCGCCATCCAGTCCCACGTTGTCTTCGGCCACGCGGGCAACAGCGCCGCAGAGTTCCCGATGCGCCGCCTTGGGGCTAACGTCTGGCCCCTCAACACCGTGCAGTTCTCCAACCATACGCAGTATGGTCAGTGGACCGGCTGCGTAATGCCGCCAGCCCATCTGACCGAAGTGGTGCAGGGCATCGCGGCCATCGACAAACTTAAAACCTGCGACGCGGTGCTAAGCGGCTATCTGGGATCGGCGGAGCAGGGGGAACATATCCTCGGCATCGTACGCCAGGTAAAGGCCGCTAACCCCGGCGCGAAATATTTCTGCGACCCGGTAATGGGTCATCCTGAGAAGGGCTGTATCGTCGCCCCCGGCGTAGCGGAGTTCCACGTGCGCCATGCCCTGCCGGCCAGCGATATCATCGCCCCTAACCTTGTTGAGCTGGAAATCCTCTGCGAGCACCCGGTCAACAGCGTTGAAGAGGCCATTGCCGCATCGCGCGAGCTGATTGCCCAGGGGCCGGAGATCGTGCTGGTGAAACACCTGGCGCGGGCGGGCTTAAGCCAGGATCGTTTTGAGATGCTGCTGGTCACCCGGGAAGAGGCCTGGCACATCAGCCGTCCGCTGGTGGACTTTGGTAGCCGCCAGCCGGTGGGCGTGGGCGATGTCACCAGCGGGCTGCTGCTGGTGAAACTGCTGCAGGGGGCGAGCCTGCGCGACGCGCTGGAGCACGTTACGGCGGCGGTGTATGAAATTATGATTGCCACCAAAGGGATGCAGGAGTACGAACTGCAGGTGGTGGCGGCACAGGATCGTATCGCACAGCCAGAGCACTTCTTCAGCGCTACCCGGCTTTGAATAAAACCGGGTGGCGCGATGCCACCCGGTAAGTTACTGGCTTAGTTTAACCCTTCAGCCTGCAGCGCCGCCGCGACGGTCGGACGCGCCGCCACGCGATCCATATAGGACGCGATATGGCCCAGCCCTTCCATATTCAGCTTCACCGCCCGCGCCCAGCGCAGCACGGTAAACAGATAGGCGTCGGCGATGGTAAAGCGCTGGCCGCAAATCCACTGGTCATCCTTCAGCGACTCGTTCACATACTGCAGCTTTTTCTCCAGCAGGGCGCGCACGGTCGGTTTGTACTCTTCCGGCGTGTCCGGACGGAAGAGCGGGGTAAAGCCTTTATGCAGCTCGGTAGCAATGTAGTTGAGCCACTCAAGGGTCTTGTAGCGCGCAACGCTGCCGGTGGGGGCCAGCAGCTGGCGATCCGGCACCGTATCGGCCAGGTACTGCATGATCGCTACGCCTTCCGTCAGCAGCGTACCGTCGTCTAACAGCAGCGCCGGAACCTGTCCCTTCGGGTTGATGGCAAAATAGTCATCGCCGTTCTCCAGGCGTTTATTCATCAGGTCAACGCCGTTCAGGGTGAAGTCTTTTCCGCTCTCCTGCAGCGTAATGTGAGACGCAAGAGAACAGGCACCCGGTTTGTAGAACAGTTTCATCGGTAACTCCTTTTGGCTGAGGTAAAACTATGTTAGTGCGCGGCGGGATAAAAAAAAAGCCGCTAACGCACAGTTAGCGGCTTCAATTCAGTCGTTTCCCGATGACATTACGCGGTAGCGGTATCGCTCGATTTCGCGTCTTTGTCGTCGTCCTGAGTCATACGATTCAGTTTCGGCGCGGTCAGCAGCATCAGCACGGCGATCACGGCGGTCGCAATACCAATCTGCATAAAGACGGTGCCGTAGACGTTCAGGGAGAGCAGCGGGTCGGTAACGTTTTCCGGTACCGCCATCAGGTTCGCAATCTTACCGGCGATAATAGCCGCGCCGGCGGTAGTCAGGAACCAGCTACCCATGATGAAGCCCATCAGACGCTGCGGAACCAGCTGTGCCACCATCGCCAGACCCAGACCGGAGATCATCAGCTCGCCGATAGACTGCAGGGCGTAGCTCAGGATCAGCCAGTTAACGGAGACGATACCCGCGTCGGTGGCGAATTTCGCACCCAGCGGCAGCACGAGGAACGCACCGGAGCAAAGCACCATACCGATAGCGAACTTGTGCGGCATCGGCAGGCGGTCGCCCATCTTGTTATAGATAGCGGCCAGAATCGGGCTACCCACCATGATCCAGAACGGGTTCAGGGCCTGATACTGCTCCGGCTCGAACGCGATACCCAGGATTGAGTGCTCAACGTTACGGATGGCGAAGAAGTTCAGCGAGGTCGGCATCTGGCTGTACAGCACGAAGAAGACGATAGCTTCAACCATCAGGATGAAAGCTACGATCATCTTACGGCGCGCAGCGCCCTGCATGGCGAAGGCCTCTTTGGCGAAAATGAACACGATACCCAGCGCAACCACGCCCAGCACCGCACGGGCGATGCCCTGGTTGTGCAGCAGCCAGGTGGCGATAGCAACCAGAACCACTACGCCCACGATAGTCGCCAGCAGTTTGCCCATCTGTACCGGCGCAAAGTCAGGCTTAGAGCCGTAGTCTTTAACCCAGCTGCGGCAGAACAGGAAGTTCACTACGGTTATCAGCATACCCACGAAGCTCAGGGCGAAGGCCACGCTCCAGCCGAACTTCGCGGCCAGCCACGGGGTCGCCAGCATAGAGAAGAATGAGCCGATGTTGATGGACATGTAGTACATGGTGAATGCACCGTCCAGACGCGGGTCATCTTTCTGATAGCAGGTGGAGAGCAGGGCGGACGGGTTGGCTTTAAACAGGCCGTTACCCACGGCGATAGTCGCCATACCCATATACACCACGGCGGCGTCATGGCCGGACCATGCTACCAGGCCATAGCCGATCGCCAGAACGATGGCGCCCAGCAGAATGACTCGTTTGGTACCCAGCACTTTGTCGCCCAGCCAGCCGCCGATTGCGACCAGACCATACACCAGGGCACTGAAAGAAGAGAAAAGGGTGATGGAATCGGCTTCTGACATACCCAGCTGTTTAACCAGGTAGACAGCCATGATCCCTTGCAGACCGTAATATCCGAAACGCTCCCACAGCTCAATTGAGAAAATGAGATAGAACGATTTCGGTTGTTTGAAAGCGTTAAGACTTACGCTCTCATCTGCTGGTTTTTTGTTTGCAGTAGACACATATACCTCTTTTTTTACATCCCATATTAACGGGGGTGTTCATAGCGTAATGACCAGGGTCCATCCGCCTTATAGTTATATTGGGAGGGGAAACGGCGGGTAATGTTCACTATCCTGGCGCATCTGGCAATACATTTGTAATAACCTGTTACATTTAACTAAGCCCCTACAATCGTCCAGTAATTCAAATGTTATTTAGCGTTAAATTTCAGCCAGACGATATTGCTGGATTTTTTCACTACGGGTGATAGGGAAAGAGCGGGTGATGGCGATATGTTCTGCTGTTATCGCGCAAAGGCAGTGATAAGGGCTGTAATCTGAAAAATAACTGGTCAGATATCTTGGTTAATTCCCCTTCTGTCCCGCCACCGTCGGGCTTAGATATCCATTTCGCCACAAAAACCTAACATGAAGTTATCAAAGTGATCGCGATCACACTTATATAGAAAATTTCGCTGATAAAAAAAGAATTAACCTGTCTGGTCGTTAATGCGCCAGATAATCGCCATGCACCGGAGCGGCTAAGCAGAAGGATCGGCGTACAAAAGTCAGACAGGAAGGGAGGAATAGAGGGAACCGCCGTGAGGCGGTTCAGGCGTAAACTTTCTCTTTGTATTCGCACAAATCTTCGATCAGGCAGGAGCCACAGCGGGGTTTTCGCGCAATACAGGTATAGCGCCCGTGCAGGATAAGCCAGTGGTGGCAATCCACCTTAAAGGCGGCAGGCACCACCTTCAGCAGCTTCTCTTCAACCTGCTCAACGTTTTTACCCGGCGCGAACTGGGTGCGGTTGCAGACGCGGAAGATATGGGTGTCCACGGCAATAGTCGGCCAGCCGAAAGCGGTGTTCAGCACCACGTTGGCCGTTTTCCGCCCGACGCCGGGCAGGGCCTCGAGGGCGGCACGATCTTCCGGCACCTCGCCACCGTGCTGCTCGAGCAGGATGCGGCAGGTCTTTATCACGTTCTCGGCCTTGCTGTTGAACAGGCCGATGGTCTTGATATAGCTCTTCACCCCCTCAACGCCGAGCGCCAGCATCGCCGCCGGGGTATTCGCCACCGGGTAGAGCTTGGCGGTCGCCTTGTTAACGCTCACGTCCGTGGCCTGGGCGGAGAGCAGCACGGCAATCAGCAATTCAAAGGGCGAGGTATAGTTCAGCTCGGTCGTGGGATGCGGGTCGGCATCGTGCAGACGCTGGAGTATGGCTAAGCGTTTCTCTTTGTTCATCAGGCCTTCCCGGGCGCGCCGTCCTCTACGTTCTCAACGCTGACGCTGCGGGCGGCGGCCCGGCGTTTACGTTTCTCATCAATCAGGTATTTGACCGCCAGCATCATGCCGAGGCCGATAAAGGCGCCCGGCGGCAGCATCGCCAGCAGGAAAGGAGTATCGGTATGGAAGACCTCAATCCGCAGGGCTTTGGCCCAGCCGCCCAGCAGCGCGTCCGCGCCGTCAAACAGGGTACCGTTGCCGAGGATCTCGCGCATGGAGCCAAGCACGAACATGGCGCAGGTGGCCCCCATGCCGATGGAAAAACCGTCCAGCGCCGAGATGGCGGGGTCGTTCTTCACCGCAAAGGCTTCCGCCCGGCCCACCACGATGCAGTTGGTCACGATCAGGGGAATAAAGATCCCCAGCGACTGGTAAAGGCCAAAGGCGTAGGCGTTGATAAGCATCTGCACCACGCTCACCACCGAGGCGATGATCATGACGTAGATAGGAATACGGATCTCCGACGGCGTCCAGCGGCGCAGGGCAGAGATAGAAAAGTTGGTCAGGGTCAGCACCAGCGTGGTCGCCAGCCCCAGCCCGAGGGCGTTGGTGGCGGTGGAGGTGACGGCCAGCAGCGGGCACATCCCCAGCAGCTGCACCAGCGCGGAGTTATTTTTCCACAATCCCTGGACGATGACCTCTTTTACCTGACTCATGATGACTCTCCACAGGCCGGAAGATAATTAAGCTGCGCGGGCAGCGTCTGGGCATACAGCCCTGCACGTTTCACCGCATTGACTACCGCGCGCGGGGTGATGGTGGCGCCGGTAAACTGATCGAACTCGCCGCCGTCTTTTTTCACCGCAAAGGCGGCGTCGTCTTCGCCGTGAATCACCTTGCCGGCGAAGTGCAAAATCCAGTCGCTGAGGCGAAGCTCGATTTTATCGCCAAGCCCCGGCGTTTCGTGGTGTTCCGTTACCCGGGTGCCGAGAACGGTGCCGGAAAAATCGGTGCCAACCAGCAGCTGGATCGCCCCGGAATAGCCATCCGGTGCGGTGGTTTCCATGACCGCGCCGACCGGCGTATCGCCTTTACGGGCAATAAACACGCGATGGTTGCCTTTACCAAGCTGCGGCGCCTGCACCACAAAGCAGCTTTGCTGCAGATCGTTATCATAGATCTCAGCCGGGATAACCTGATCGAACAGCGCTTTTTGCTGATTGGCCGCCTGCATGTCGATAGTCGGTTTGGTGAGCTGATTAACCACCGCCGTCAGGCCGGTGAGGACGGCGGCGAAGATCGCCAGAGTCAGGCCGTGTTTTTGCATTGTCTTAAGCATGACGGATCCTCAACGGTGCCCGTACACGCGCGGGCGCGTGTAGTAGTCTATTAGCGGTACGGTGATGTTGGCCAGCAGCACGGCAAAGGCCACGCCGTCCGGATAGCCGCCGAAGGAGCGAATCAGCCATACCAGCAGCCCCGCCAGCGCGCCGAAAATGAGGCGGCCGCGGTTGGTCGTGGAGGCGGTGACCGGGTCGGTCAGAATAAAGAACGCACCCAGCATGGTGGCGCCGGAGAGCAGGTGGAGCTGCGGCGAGGCCAGCGAGTCCGGAGAGAAGATCCAGCCCAGGGTCGCGCAGAGGGCGAGGGTCACGAGGAAACTCACCGGGATATGCCAGCGGATCGCCTTCTGCCCCAGCAGGAACAGGCCGCCCAGCAGATAGGCCAGGTTCACCCACTGCCAGCCCGCGCCCGCCAGCACGCCGCTGTAGATGGGCATTTGCAGGATCTGCTCAACGTTATGCCCGGCGTGCAGAGAGGTCTTAAAGGTATCCAGCGGCGTGGCCTGGCTAATGCCATCCACGCCCATCCGCAGGCTGTTCATATCACCGCTGGCGCTCTGCCCGGTGAAGATCACCTGCAGGGCATCCATAAAGCCCGGAACGGTGGCGGCAATCTCATGCGGCGGCAGCCAGCTGGTCATCTGCACCGGGAAAGAGATAAGCAGTACCACATAGCCGATCATCGCCGGGTTAAAGGGGTTATGTCCCAGGCCGCCATACAGCTGTTTAGCGATAATGACCGCGAAGACGGTGCCCAGCACCACCATCCACCAGGGGGCGAAGGGGGGAATACTGATCGCCAGCAGCAGGCCGGTGAGCAGGGCGGAGTTATCCGCCAGAATGTTGCCGACCGCCATTTTGCGCAGCTTCAGAACCAGCGCTTCGGCAGCGAGGGCGCTCAGGCAGCCCAGGATTATCTGAAACAGCGTCCCCCAGCCAAAGAACCAGAGCTGAACGGCAATGCCCGGCACTGCGGCCAGGCAGACCAGCATCATAATGCGCGACGTCTGGCGCTGGTTATGGGTATAGGGGGAGCTTGCGATTCTGAAAACCATTTAATCCTCGTTAACTGCCTGGAGTGCGGCTCGTTTTGCCTGAACGCGCGCGATGGCTGCCGCAACGGCGGCCTTGCGCGGGTCGTCATTGGCGGCCTGTTCTTCTTCTTCCTGCTGTGCGGCCTTGCGCGCTTTAGCCCGGGCAATCGCGGCTTCGACCGCGGCCTTGCGCGGGTCGACCGGCTCGGCCTCCGGCTCTGGCTGAGCGGCGGCCTTGCGTGCTTTAGCGCGCTCAATCGCGGCCTCGACCGCGGCCTTGCGCGGGTCGACCGGCTCGGCTTCCGGCTCTGGCTGAGCGGCGGCCTTGCGTGCTTTAGCGCGCTCAATCGCGGCTTCGACAGCGGCCTTGCGCGGGTCGGCCGGCTCGGCCTCCGGCTCTGGCTGAGCGGCGGCCTTGCGTGCTTTGGCGCGGGCGATAGCGGCTTCGACCGCGGCCTTGCGCGGGTCGACCGGTTCGGCATCCGGCTCGGCTTCTGGCTCTGACTGAGCGGTGGCCTTGCGTGCTTTGGCGCGGGCAATCGCGGCTTCGACCGCGGCCTTGCGCGGGTCAATAGCGACGGCGCCGGTCTCTTCGTGGGACTCCGCTTTGCGGGCTTCAGCCTGGGCAATGGCGGCCTCAACGGCAACCACCGGCGGATCTATCGTCGGTTCATGTAGGGCGGCGGCCTTCTCTGCCTGACGCGCGCGGGCCTGAGCTTTGCGCGCTTCGCGGGCGGCGATGGCTTCCCGGTTATCCGGACGGGTGCCGGACTGGATAACCACTTCCTGGGTCGCGGCGGCGTTTTTCTCACGCACGCGGGCCAGTGCGGCGTTGATGGCATCCTGATCTTTAGCGGCAGGCTGGACGGCGGCCTGCTTATGACGCTCCTGCCGCGCCGCTTTATCACGCTCAAGACGCGCCTGGCGCGCTTCGAAACGCGCCTTGGCTTCGGCGGCGCGCTTCTCTTCCATCGCAATGGCGTAAATTTCCGCTTTTTCGACGCGGAAATACTGCACCAGCGGAATATTGCTCGGGCAGACCCAGGCGCAGGCGCCGCACTCGATGCAGTCGGCCAGGTTGTGGGCCTGGGCCTTATCGTGCAGCTGGCCTTTGCTGTACCAGTAAAGCTGCTGGGGCAGCAGATCCGCCGGACAGGCGTCGGCGCAGGCGCTGCAGCGGATACAGCCTTTCTCTTCCTGCTGCTCGCCCATCTCGCTGGCGGAGGGGGCCAGCAGGCAGTTGGTAATTTTCACCACCGGCACGTCCAGCCACGGCAGGGTAAAGCCCATCAGCGGGCCGCCCATGATCACCATCTGTTCGGCGCTCGGGCAGAAGCCGGCCTGATCCAGCAGGTGGCGGACCGGCGTACCCAGCCGCGCCCAGACGTTACCCGGGCGCGACACCGATTCGCCGGTCAGGGTCACCACGCGCTCCGTCAGGGGCTCGCCGTCGATCACCGCGCGTTTTACCGCGTAGGCGGTGCCGACGTTCTGCATCAGCACGCCGATATCGGATGAACGCCCACCGTGGGGCACCTGCTTGCCGGTTAAAATTTGCGTCAGCTGTTTGGCGCCGCCGGAAGGGTATTTGGTCGGGATCACCCGCAGGCTAATGTCGTGGCTGCCGGCGAGAACCGCCCGCAGCATGGAGATGGCCTGGGGTTTGTTATCTTCGATGCCGATCAACACCTCGCGGGGCTGCAGCACGTGCGCCAGAATGCGGATCCCTTCCACCACCTGGGCCGCGCAATCCTGCATCAGGCGGTCATCGGCGGTAATGTAGGGCTCGCACTCGGCGGCGTTGATAATCAGGGTCTGGATCTTATCGCCGCCGCCGCGCAGCTTGGTGCCGGTCGGGAAGCCAGCGCCGCCCAGCCCGGCCACGCCGGCCTGATGGATGCGCTCAATCAGCGCTTCGCGGCTATGGCTGCGGTAATCGCTCCAGCCGTCGCGCTCGATCCAGCGGTCTTCGCCGTCGGCCTCGATCACCACGCTCAGTTCAGAGAGCGCAGAAGGGTGCGGGACGGTGTGCGGCGCAATCGCCACCACTGTGCCGGAGGTCGGCGCGTGGACGGGTAGCATTCGGCCGCGGCCAAAGGTGAGCGGCTGGCCGCGCAGTACGGTATCGCCCGGCTTGACGCACAGCTCACCCTCAGCGCCAATGTGCTGTTTCAGGGGAATAATAAAGCGGTTCGCCAGCGGGATCTGGCGCAGCGGGGTACCGTTAGACTGGGTTTTCATCTCCGGCGGATGAATACCGCCGTCGAAATCCCAGATCTTCTCTTTTCTGAAGGCGGAAAATAACTTAAGCATGTTGTTCCACAGGAATAATGCGAACCGGAATGGTCTGGAGATCCCATTTCCAGCTATCGGTTGTGGTACTCACCGGGCGCAGCTCTATACACTGCGTGGGGCAGGGGGCCACGCAGAGATTACAGCCGGTGCAGAGATCTTCCATGACGGTGTGCATGGCGCGCGTGGCGCCCACGATGGCGTCCACCGGGCAGGCCTGGATACATTTGGTGCAGCCGATGCAGTTGGGTTCATCGATCACCGCCAGCATGCGCACGGGCTCCTGCGCGCTGTCGTCGCCGTCCACAGGCTGCGGATCGACGTTCAGCAGCTCGGCAATTTTTAGCATCACCGCTTCACCACCGGGGGCGCAGCGGTTGATCTTCTCGCCGTTGCCCACCGCCTCGGCGTAGGGGCGACAGCCGGGATAGCCGCACTGTCCGCACTGGCTTTGCGGCAGCAGTTCATCAATTTTTTCAACCACTGGATCGTCCTCTACCGCGAAACGGCGGGAGGCGTATCCGAGAATGAGGCCAAACACCAGTCCCAGCACGCTGATTGAGATGATGGCCATCCAGATTGCATTCATTACAACTTCACCAGACCACTGAAGCCCATAAAGGCAAGAGACATAAGACCCGCGGTAATTAGCGCGATAGCGTTACCACGAAATGGGGCAGGCACGTCGGCCGCCACCATGCGCTCGCGGATGGCGGCAAACAGTACCATCACCAGCGAGAAGCCGACCGCGGCCGAAAAGCCGTACAGCGCCGACTGCATAAAATTGTGCCCAAGATTAATGTTGAGCAGGGCCACGCCGAGCACCGCGCAGTTGGTGGTGATAAGCGGCAGGAAGATGCCCAGTAGGCGATAGAGCGCCGGGCTGGTTTTACGCACCACCATTTCGGTGAACTGCACCACCACGGCAATAACCAGGATAAAGGCCAGGGTGCGCAGATAGGTCAGGCCCAGGGGAATGAGGATCCAGTTGTCAATCCACCATGCGCTGATGGATGCCAGGGTCATGACGAAGGTCGTCGCCAGCCCCATTCCCATTGCGGTTTCCAGCTTCTTCGACACGCCCATAAAGGGGCAGAGGCCGAGAAACTTCACCAGCACGAAGTTATTTACCAGCACCGTGCCGACAAAAAGCAGTAAGTAGTCAGTCATTATTCAGCCTGAAATAAAAAAGCCGCCTATTATCGGACAAAGCACCGCAGGCGACAACAGGTTAACTGTAAGGTTATTACGGGTTCACGAAGGTCTTCTTCACGCGGGATGAGCGCTTGAAGTAAGGTACAAACAGCGCCGTCACCAGCAGTGGGAAGACCAGCTGACGCACGGCCAGCGCATCGGAGACCGGAGAGAAGGTAAAGGCTTTCACGGCCAGCAGCACCGATACCAGCAGCCAGATAATATAGTGCTTAGGCACCGCCTTACGGCGTTTAAAGAAAGCAATGGTCAGCCACAGCGTGTAGTACCACATGGCGATAGCGAAACCGAATGAGACAAACCACATCGCGATATCGACGGTATTTTGCGACGTGAGGGTATGCAGCGCGTGCGGGGTAATTAACGCCGTAGTGTAAAGCAACAGCGCAAGGGTGGCGCTTAATAGGGCAACCAGCAACCAGGCGAGGGGAGCCAGTAACCAGCCTCCAATTCTTTCTCCAGCGGTTGTGGTCATCATTTCTCCCGATAGTTAGCGCGAAAACTCATCCGGCAAAATAGCCGGGGCGAGAGTATATAACATTTCGCGCTGATGGCTACTCTCTTATTGTACGAAGCGCCAGACGGACTTGGGGACTTCGCCGATATTAAACAAACGCCCGCCGGAGACCAGCTCAGCGCGGCGATGGTCGGCGGCGCGGTACATGCTGATAATCTCCCGATCGTCTGTCAGGGTATAATTGAGGTGGTCAAACAATTTTTCCAGACTTTCAAGGGAATTAATCTTACGAAATTTTAATAAATAGTCCTGAACGGTCATTTTAATACGTTTCCATTAATGGGTAGTCATACCTGCGGGGTAATTCAGGCGAAAAATAAACGGATAAAAAAGAGATAAGGCAATTCGCACAGACCTGCGCAATTGAACATTTTCTTTGGTGTCTGAAATCAGGCGCCGGGTGACGCCTGAGAAAGAAGATTAACGCTGTTCATCGTGCCAGGCAATAAGCAACTGACAGCATATGTCACTCTTTTCAGCCGACGTTACTTATGGTGGATCTCAGCAGGAGCCGGTTCCGGCGACTGGTAGTTATCAATATGGCTGGCGACGGCCAGTAACACCACGGAGATCCCAAGGACCACCCATCCCGCTAACTCAATAATTCGATTAATAATTGACGTCATCATCTTGATATTTGTTTTATCCATAAACACAGGTGCTAAATTTTAGCGCCCACCATGCGCTTCGGCAAGCGCCACGCGGGCAAGATAAGCGATTCTAAACAGTCGGTTATATTTGGGTATAAGAAATTACTTATATCAAAGGGTAAAAGGCTGCATCCCCCCGGCTATTACTCTATTGTGGGAAGAGGGTAGATAGTGTGAAATAAGCGCGTCAAACGATGAGAGGCAAGGTCATGAGTGACAAAATCCGTGTTGGATTAATAGGTTATGGTTATGCCAGCAAGACATTTCACGCGCCGTTAATTGATGGCACCGTGGGAATGGAGCTGGCGGCAATTTCTAGCAGCGATGCGGCAAAAGTTCAGGCAGACTGGCCAACCGTGCCGGTCGTCTCCGAGCCGAAGCAGCTTTTCAACGATCCAAATATCGATTTGATCGTCATCCCCACTCCCAACGATACCCACTTCCCGCTGGCAAAAGCGGCGCTGGAGGCGGGTAAGCACGTGGTGGTTGATAAACCCTTCACCGTGACACTGTCACAGGCGCGCGAGCTGGACGCGCTGGCCAAAAGCCTTGGTCGCCTGCTCTCGGTCTTCCATAACCGCCGCTGGGACAGCGATTTCCTCACCGTTAAGGCGCTGATTGCCGACGGTTCGCTGGGGGAAGTGGCCTTCTTTGAATCCCATTTTGACCGCTTCCGCCCGCAGGTGCGTAACCGCTGGCGCGAGCAGGCGGGTCCGGGCAGCGGCATCTGGTACGATCTGGCTCCCCATCTGCTGGACCAGGCGGTCAATCTCTTTGGCCTGCCGGTGAGCATGACGGTGGACCTCGCCCAGCTGCGCCCCGGCGCGCAGGCGACAGATTACTTCCATGCCATCCTGAGCTATCCCCAGCGTCGCGTCGTGCTGCATGGCACCATGCTGGCCGCGGCTGAGTCGGCGCGTTATATCGTGCACGGCACGCGCGGCAGCTATGTGAAGTACGGTCTGGACCCGCAGGAAGATCGCCTGAAGAGCGGCGAGCGTCTGCCGCAGGAAGACTGGGGTTATGACATGCGCGATGGCGTTCTGACGCGGGTAGAGGGCGAAGAGCGCGTGGAAGAGAGCTGGCTGACCCTGCCGGGGAACTATCCGGCGTACTATGCCGGCATCCGCGATGCGCTGAACGGCGTGGGGGAAAACCCGGTGCCTGCCAGCCAGGCTATCCAGATCATGGAGCTGATTGAACTGGGCATGGAGTCGGCGAAACACCGCTCGACGCTCTGCCTGGCGTGATAACCAGCCCGGCGGCGCAGGCCGTCGGGCTGGTCTTACTCTGTTACTGCTGCGCTACGCGCGCCAACAGCGCGTCTTTCTCCTGCTGGCTTAAAAACGCAATCTCCAGGCCGTTACGCTGCGCCTGGCGGATCTGCTCCTGGCTCAGGCCCGCCTGCGGCGCCGCCACGTTATATTCATGAATAATATCTACCCCCTGAACGGCCGGATCGTCGGTGTTGATTGACGCCAGCACGCCGTGCTCGAGGAAGGTTTTGAGCGGATGATGCGCCAGCGACGCTACCGTGCTGGTCTGAATATTGGAGGTCAGGCAGGATTCGATCCCGATGCGCTGCTCCGCCAGGAAATCCATCAGCGCCCGATCTTCAACGGCCTTCACGCCGTGGCCGATTCGTTCCGCACCCAGCTCGCGGATCGCCTGCCAGATGCTCTCCGGTCCCGCCGCTTCGCCCGCGTGGACGGTGATATGCCACCCGGCATCGCGGGCGCGGTTAAAGTGTGACAGGAACAGGCTGCCCGGGAAGCCCAGCTCGTCGCCGGCCAGGTCGATAGCGGTGATCCCATCCCTGTGCGCTAGCAGCGCCTCCAGCTCCTGCAGGCAGGCCGACTCGCCGAAGGTGCGGCTCATAATGCCGATCAGGCGGGCCTCAACCGGAAACGCCTTACAGCCCTCGCGCACCCCGGCGATAACCGCCTCCACCACGCCGTCTACCGGCAGCTGGTGGGTCATCGCCATATAGCCCGGCGAGAAGCGCAGCTCAACGTAGTGCAGGCCGTTGCGGGCGGCATCTTCGATATTCTCAAACGCCACGCGGCGGCAGGCGTCCAGCGACGCCAGAACCTTGACGCCCCAGTCGAGCTTGCTCAGGAAACTGACCAGGTCCGGCTCGTTTTGCGTAACCTGAACGTGCGGGATCAACCCCTCAAGGCTTTGCGCGGGCAGGGTTAAATTAAACTGGCGGCCAAGGTCGAGAATGGTCTGGGCGCGAATATTGCCATCAAGGTGACGATGGATATCGGTTAACGGAAGGCGGGTATCAATCATGGTCGCACTCTTTTTTTAGTTAAAGTGCGATCCATTATACATCAGCCTGATAAGGTATTAGAAATGCTGAAGAATTCAGGTACCTAAGGATAAAAGGGGGCTCAGGTTAATTTACCCTTAGGTAAGGCTACCTGATGCGCCGCGTACTGATATTGAAAGATTCGCTCTGACCATTGCCCTGGCGAACAACGACGGCATCGCCTTGCTTCAGAGCTGTCTTAATATTTTTAAAGTACATTGTGAGGCGGCATGCCCGGATCAAAGAACCCAACTCCCCACGAGAAATCTCTTTTAACTTTTCTTGTCACTTAGAACCGCAATCAATTCATCCATATCTTCTTCAACTGCTGTTTTAAGCCCACGTTTCTCCAGCCACTTTCTTCCCCACAGGCTTAAATCAAGAACAAGTTTGTTTAGTTCCCGACCTTCTTCACTCAGTGAATATTCAACTTTTGGCGGTACGACAGGGTAAACCTGCCGAATAATTAGCCCATCCTCTTCCAGCTCTCTGAGCTGTTTTGTCAGCAATCGCTGATTGATACTGGTCATAAAGCGCTGAAGTTCGCTAAAGCGCAGCGTACCGTCTTTAAACAGATGGTAAAGGATCACGCCTTTCCACTTTCCTCCCATAATGTGCAGCGCCGCTTCCATTGAACAGCCCGGGGCGCTGTCATAATTACGTAATTTTTTCATATTCTCTCCATAGTTACCTTTTGGTAAGTATGTGCTTTTTTTTAGCGTATAAACCAAATATCGCTATATGTTACTTTGAGCGGGTCAAATATAAAACACTTTCTGGAGAAGAAATGTCAGCCTTACTTTTTGAACCAATCACAATCAACGGTGTTGAATTCCGCAATCGTATCGCCATGTCGCCGATGTGCATGCACTCTGCTTCTGACGATGGCCATGTTAACGATTTTCACGTTATTCATTACGGCGCGCGCGCCCTGGGTGGCGCTGGCCTGATCATGCTGGAAACTGCCTCTGTGCTGCCAAACGGTCCGATTGGTCCGGGCGACATTGGCATCTGGGATGACAGCCACGTTGAAGGCCTGTCCCGCGTAACTGATGCCATTCACCGTTTCGGTGCCAAAGCGGGTGCGCAGATCGGTCATGCCGGCCGGCAGCTCGGTATTGACCTCCCATCGATTGCTCCCTCAGCGATCCCGTTCACGCCAGAGTCACGTGTACCGCAGGCAATGAGCATTGAGCAGATTAAAGAAGTTGTGGAAGCCTTCCGTCAGGGCGCCCGTCGCGCTCGCGAGGCAGGTTTTGATGTCATTGAGATCCACGGAGCCCACGGCTACCTGCTTAACCAGTTCCTTTCTCCACTGGCGAACAAACGTACCGATGAGTACGGTGGCAGCCACGAAAACCGCTACCGGATCGTTCGTGAAGTTATTGATGTTGTGCGCAGCGAATGGAAGGGGCCACTATTCCTGCGTATCTCTTCTACAGACTATGTGGAAGGCGGTAACCGCCCGGAAGATTTCCTGATTTACGGCAAATGGATGAAAGAACAAGGTATTGATTTAATTGACTGCTCAACGGGTGGTATTGCCATGGTACCGGTAAACACCTACCCGAACTATCAGGTGCCAGCGGCCGAACTGCTACGTAGGGAGTTGGACATTAAAACAGGCGCGGTAGGCCTGATAGAAACTGGACGCCAGGCAGAAGAAATTCTGCAGAATGGTCGGGCGGATATCGTGCTGGTTGGCCGTGATATGCTTAAAGATCCGTTCTGGGCGCGTACCGCCGCCGACGATCTGAACGTTAAGCTTCCTGTACCGGCGCAATATACTCGCTACGGTTCTGGCTGGCAGCGTTCACAGCCTCGTCTGCCAGCGGCAGACCTGGAAAGCACCGTAGAACGTTAATTATGCATCCTTCGGGTGCGCATTATGTTGAAGATTAATGCCAGCGGTAAAAGACCCTTATCGTAAACCTTATAATAAAAAATAATTTATCTATTCCTGTTGCCCCTGCATGCTGACGTAGGGGCTTTTTTATAATGATTCAAAATCGAACCCGTTTTCGAGTTGATAAATGGACGATGTATCGCTGTCAGATGGGGGAATTCCACACACTTGCTTCAGCTCGAACGATAATGGCCTGGGGCATCCGAATTCCATAATGGCTTTGGGGACAGTCATCGTGAATAAGATCCATATTCACTTCTTTTTCATAATGGATCTTCGATGCTAGTGCATGCCTGCCTTGTGCCTGAAGTCGACAACAAACACTTTTATTATCTTACCTTCTCAAGGATTGCTCTGAACAGTTCGATGGTTCTCCAGATGTCATCATGTGTATCCCCGTCCCATTCAGAAACCGTCGCCAATTCAGCTTTGAGCTCCTTTATCAAGATATGCGCATCGGCAACTTCATCCTTTCGACATTTAGATGCAATACGCGATATCGCTTTCGAAGGGAGGCCAGAGTATGGTGAAAAGGTGGTACGCTCGGCCGCAATTAGTTTTTGTAATTTACGCATATGATCGATATACCCACAGCACTGGTTGGGATAAAAAGTTATGCCACATGCTAATTCTTTCTGAATAAGGGAGCCAAGGAAATAGTAGAATCTTAAACTTCGGCTTCTCGCTCATTGTAGAGCTTCAGCTTCAGGGAATTGGCTGCCTGATGCCAGGAGCGGACGTTGCTTTCCAGCGTTCATTATCCTAAAAGTTAATGACCCATTGTAATCAGGACAATACTATGCTCCTTGAGAGACTTAAACGTCTCGAATGTTCTCTTCATGATAACAAGCGGAACGATCGGAAATGGCTTGAACAGATACTTCATGAGGAATTTCGAGAGATAACACGATCTGGTATGTTAGTTGATCGGTCAGAAACAATAGAGGCTCTTTCTACTGAAGTTGATAGTCCAATAATCCACAGTGACGAATTTAGACTTATCATCGTTAGAAATAATTTCGCAATTTTGCATTATAGGACTTTTAATTCAGATGGTAGTAATGCCTCTCTTCGTTCTTCATGCTGGGAAATGAGTGAAAATGGCCAATGGCAATTGGTATTCCATCAGGGAACTCCTGAGTCGAAGCGCGTTTAGATCCAGGTTGCAACGTCCGCGTCTCGCTCTGAGCGGACATTAGCATTAGGGACCGCTACATTCAGGCGGTATTACATAATGATTCAACTTCATCAGATGCCGCTGCAGGCCTCAAATCGAATTATTCAATAGCGGTGTCAGGAATGGCGGCGGTTTCAGCTGCGACTGATACAACAACTCACCCTTCCTTTAGCCACTTCTCATACTCCACTGGCCATTCAGTCGTTTCAGTTTCTGGCCTGCCCATCCCAAACCCATGTCCGCCTGTCGGATACCGGTGCATCTCCACCGGCACCTTATTCCGTCTGCATGCGTCATACATTATTAACGAGTTATGTGGATCAGAAACCGGGTCATCCTCTGCCTGCACAATAAAGCAGGGTGGCGTTTCGGGTGACACAAAGTTCTGCACTGACCACACCGCCTCCGCGGATGCTGTTGCGTGCGGCCCCACCAGTACCTTGTGTGTGGAGGTATGCGTATAGGGTTTCTCAAGGGTAATCACCGGATAAATCAGAGCCATACTGTCAGGTCTGGTGCTTAACTCATCAATGCTATCCCGGGGGGCATAAGCCTGAAAATCTGATCGGGCCGCGGCCATTCCCATAAGATGCCCGCCTGCAGAGAACCCGAGCACGCTCACCTGTTTTTCACGCTGGCGAACGATTCGCAGTGCCCGCTGGGCATCCTGCAATGCCACCCGGTTACCATCATTCCAGCCCTCGGCGGGCAGGCGGTACTTAAGGATATATGCCGTATAGCCGCGTATATTAAGCCACCTGGCGGCAGGCAGAGCTTCTTGCCCGATTTCGATCTGCCTGTAACCCCCGCCGGCGGCAATCAGCACGACACGCCCGTTGGGAGAGGAGGGCGTCATTACGCTCAGGCCAGGCATTAAGACGTTTCGCAACGCGCCAGAAGGCGAAAAGATGCGCGGCCCCTTTGGTCCGCCGCCGCCCGGCGGCGTGCCATTCCACAGCGGGATCTCACCAGGCCCGTCAGCGGCAAATGAAAAACGGGCAGTCGCCACCATGGCTGCCAGGCCTGTCAGAAATTCACGGCGGTTCATGCTGTTTCTCCGGAAGAACATCCTCCAGAGTAAAGCAATAAATTGGGCAGGGATGATGAAGAATTTACCTCTTACTGTTTCTGCTCCCACCGATTTTGAGTATTGCAGGGGGCGTGTGGCACCTGCCAGCAAACATCCAGAATTACCGGCAGGTTTTTCGTTATTCGCCCTGCACGTCGGCGAGGATTTTCGCCATCCACACGCGGTCAATTGCCCCCGTATCATAATGAGCGAGGGTAAAGACCTTGGCCTGGCTCATCATTAGCGCCAGTTCGGGGGTGATATTGAAACTTGCCGCAACTTCATTTTGCTCAAGTTCAGGCCGACGCTTACGACGTTCAATACGAAAGCGCAGCTGGTTGTATTTTGCCCAGCCGATCAGCGCCATACCTATAAGACAGGCCACCAGCAGGTAGATACTTAACGTACTGAGCGTGGTGTAGAACGGCCTGGTCCCCAGGAAAGGATCGTGTTCAATCGCGGTTATCAGACCCCTGTAAATCAGCCAGCTAAACCCCAGCCAGGCAACGATCGTTAACAGGGAATCCAGCGCGCGTGGAAACAGCCGTTGTTCAGTAAAAATTAAAGGTTGGATCATGGTTTTAATCTCCCAATACCGCGATCGGGACTCACCCAACGAGCTCTGCTGCGTTTGCGGCGCAGCATGACTTTTGGGAAAGCCACCAGCGTTGTGAACAGGCTCAACATCCAGTACACCACCGGAAACCAGATAATCCAGAACAGTGACGCCGCAATACCTTTCTCGTAGCGTCTTTCAATAAACAGACTGACCGCGAACTGCAACAGGCAGACCACGCCCAGCATCAGGCCGGTAAAGGCCGGTGGGAAAAGGTGCTGAACATATAAAGAACCGGGCATCGGAATAAGCAGCCCGAGTAGAAACAACAGAATGGTGACCACATAGGCAAAGGCCCATGCGGTTGACATACAAAACTCAAGAAACAGAGGCCACATGCGCCGGTACTCCCAGCTCCATAAGCGACGCATATTGACAATAAACACCTCTGCGCCCCCCTGCGCCCAGCGCAGGCGCTGCTTCCAAAGCCCTTTCAGCGTCTCGGGCATCAAAATCCAACACAGCGCACGAGGTTCGAAGAAAATTGACCAGTGGCGCAGTTGTAACTTCCAGCTGATATCAATATCTTCCGTGATCATATCCGGGCTCCAGTACCCCACCTCAGCCAGGGCGCGACGGCGAAAAGCGGCAATGACGCCGGAAACGGTAAAGACCTGACCATAGACGCGCTGGGTACGCTTGATGAGGCCGATGATAGATGAAAATTCCCCTACCTGGACTCGCCCAACCAGCGTTGAACGCGTACGGATACGCGGATTACCGGTCACGGCCCCCACGCGAGGATAATTGAGCAGCGGTGCGACCATATACGCTGCCGCATCCTTATCCAGCAGCGCATCACCATCAATACACACCAGAAGGTCGCTGCGCGCCGCCGCGGCGCCCGCCTGCAGGGCTACCGCTTTGCCCTGATTTTCCGCCAGATGGATCACCCGCAGCCGGGCATATTCATTCGCTAACTGGTCCAGTACGGTCGCGGTGTTGTCGATAGAGCCGTCATTGATAGCAATCACTTCTATATTTTCATAACGTTGCGCCAGCGCCGCTTCGATAGTCTCACGTGCATTCAGCCCTTCGTTAAAGCACGGCACAAGAATAGAAATCAGCGGATTGCCTTCGAGGGCAGGTGGCGGCGTGCCCGGCCCCCATGGCCAGTGGCGCTCGCGGTGAAACCAGAAGTACAGCCCACCGCTTATCCAGAGGGCCGACATAAACAGCGGCCAGAAAAAGACGAAATCAAGGATCACTTCACCGGTAAAAATCACCGCCACGCCGAGCGGAAAACTGAACATCAGGCAAAGGATCAGGAAGGCGATGAGGCGATCGGTCATTTTTGCGGATACCAGTAGGAGGAAAAAGCAGAACGGATCTCTGCCATCCGGGGTTGATCGTTAATGAAATCGTCCGGGTAGTAGCCATAGTTTCTGGCACCGCTCAGCTTGAGCTGCCGCATCCACCCGTTAAGCATTTCACCGCTAATATCGTCCTGTCCTGGCCCCTTACGCCAGTCGCGCGCCTGAAGTTCAAAAACCGTTTTATCCAGCGCGCCGGGGAAACGGGCGACCTGCCCGACGAGCCTGTCCAGCCAGGCCTCGGCATCGTTGACCGGGACATTTTCCATCAGCGGCATCGCCATCGGGGCCGTCCAGTCGTAGGTGCCGAGAAAATCATTCAGATTCTGCGCAAACCAGGTTTCGCTCTGGGGATCCAGTACCGGCATGGCGTAAATGTTGCGGGCGGTTTTGATCTGTGGGCCGCGCACGGCACGCACGGTTTGCGTAAGCTGGCGGGTAAAATCAATCAGGGCGCGACTTTTAAAGCGCGTCCAGCGCGCCATCAGCTGCGGGTTGGCGCGGATCTGCGCCAGGTTGTCCGGGAAGCCCGCTGCACGATAGGCTTTGAGCGCGTCCGGCGAGGCGTCCTCAAAGTCGGTCAAAAAAGCGTCGTCGTGGAACAGGATGCCGTTGAAGTTGGCATGGCGCGCCAGGTCCTCGTAGATGTCGTTGATTCTCTGCCGGGCAACCGCACTCCAGGGTGATAAGCGCAAATAATGGCGGTTATCTGGCGCAGTTTGTCCGTTGTCTGGCGACCACGCCGCCACGCGCGGCACCGAGGGATCTAACCCGAACGCCAGTACCGGCATCCAGGCGTAAACCTGCACCCCGGCACGGGTCTGCAACTGCCAGGAAACGAAGTTAAATAGATCCGCCCGCATAGGTAGCCAGCGACTGCGGAAATAGAGCGCATTAACGTTGCCGTCCCCTTTCGGATCGGCATAGGCCTGTAAAAAGACGTGGGTTATCTTCATATCGAAAACACGCTGGATGAGCAGATCGATATTTTTACGCTGTTGAGCCGGATTTTCGTCGTACACATAGTCGAGATCGATATGCATAACCCGCATGGTTTCAGGTTCCCTGACCTGAGCTATCTGGCTGGCGAAGCTGCGCAGAGAGGGGTTGTTGGAAATCAGCACCCGCGGAATATCTTCCAGATTTGCGGCATTCGCCAGCCCCTGATTCAGGGTGAAAGCCATCTGGTAGCCCTGCTGGTGCGCGAGCTTCAGCGTTGTCCCGCTCGCCGCACCGTAGGGCCAGACCCAGGCTCGGGGAGCTTTCCCGGTGACCTCTTTAATTTTGTCCGAAATGCGCGACAGGTCGGCACTCATACGCTGTTCAAACTGCGCATCCGTTTCGTACTGCCCGCTGGTTTTATCGTATAAACGGTTAGCGGCCGCGGGCTCCTGACTGCCTTGCGGATTGGCCTGATGGCCATAATGGGATGCCCAGGTGTGCGCACCCACTTCCACCCACCCCGACTCGCTGGCCTCACGGACCATCTTCCAGGTGGCAAATTTTTCCCGCGGCGTCTTTAGTCCGCCAAAATCCACCAGCGAATGGTCCGGTGCATCCACCCAGCTGCCGACGGGCGCCCACAGTGCAGGCCATTTGAACAACCGAAGCAGCGGCAGAACACGCGTCGAAAAGCTACTGTATCCATCATCAAAGGTCAGCAGCACCGCCTTTTCAGGCAAGGTGATTTTCCCGGCATGGGCATCCAGCACCTGCTGCACGCTAATCGGGTGGTAGCCGTTATCCTGCAGCCAGGCAAACTGGTCGTTCAGGGCGCTGGTGCGCACGGACAGATACCGCTGATCGGCGGCACCGTCCTCCACGTCATGCCAGGCCAGCACAAGAAAGCTGTTTGTGGGCCAGCGCTGGTCCGCATACAGCGGCGCCCGCTCGGAAGGGGGAAGATAATGCGGTGCCGCGGCCAATGCACACATGCTTATCATCGTCCACCCGACTATTACCCTCGCGGCGAGAAGCCATCGTGTCATCATGAAGCGCCCTTAAAACCTGACATTCAGATCAAATGCGAGGGCAATATTGCGCTCCCGCTTCCCGTCGTAAGGACGCCTATCCCAGGTAAGTTTCACCCCGGCATCCACTACGTTATTCCATTGAATACGTTGCCCGTACCCCAGCTGATTGATGGCCCCGGCGCTGTGCCCTTTTTGCCAGTAACCGCCGGCCCCGGCCTCAAACTGCTGCTTCCAGACCGTGTCGTAGTGGCGGTACAGCACCTGTTCGGCGCGCAGCCCTGCAACCGCCGAAACATCACGTTTGGGGTTGTAATAGGGCACATTTTCTTTGCTGTTGTGGCTGCCGCTGATGCCGGGGATAAAATCCAGCGTAAAACGTGGCAGCGTCCAGAGGCGCTCCTGACCGCTGATGCCGTATTCCAGTCGATCGTTGCCGTCGGTGAAATGGGCGCCGGAAAGCGAGAGTTGATATTCGCGTCGTTCGTTCTGATACCAGCGTAACCACAGATCGCCACCGTTGGCGTTTACCCCATTGCGCAGGGCACGCAGCGGCGTGTTGCGGGATAACCGCTCCGCCGAGCCTCCGACCCGCCAGCTGTCGCTGAAATCGTACCAGCCGGAGAGGCGTGCGCCGATTTTATGACCGCTGCCATCGTTGCGCCCGGAGACCTCCATTTCGGCCCAGCTATCCCGTGACGTCCATTCCGCGCCCGCCAGCAGGTCCCGGCTTATTCCTTTCCCCTCCTCAAACTCGCCACGGGCAAAGTTGTAGCCGGTAAACAGCCGCCAGTTTTGGTTAACAGGCGGGCTATAAAGCGCAGCGTTGAGGGTAAAATCATGTTTGCCACTGACCGGACTGTCGGATGCGATGCCCTGAGACCCGGCTATCCGCAGTTCGGCTTTGTTATGCACCGCCATCAGTCGTTCAAGCTGCAGCGTGGCGGCGTCATCCGGGCTGCGGGTGACCACATCCTTCGTCAGTTCATCAGCCTGCTGCCACTCCTGTAGCTCCATAGCCGTCCATGCCTGTTGCCTTTCCAGCGTCAGGTTGCTGGGCTCAATGACTTCGGCAAGCTTAAGCTCGCGCTCTGCGGCACGAGGTAATCCTCTTGCCAGCAGCACTGAGGCATAGGCAATACGCAGAGCCTGGTTACCCGACCCTGTGCGCGCCAGGCGCTCCGCATGCGTCTCGGCCGCAGGCAAATTATTGATGGCCACCAGATATTCGGTTTCTAAGGTTCTGGCCAGCAGCCAGCCGTCATTGGGCTGCGGCGTGGGGGAGCCATAGACCTTTCGCAGGTAAGGGCTCTCATTACTGTATGCATCCAGCTGCCGCTTCGCTTCGTCGAAATGGTTGTTATCGAGACGGGCATACAGCAGTTCCTGCTGATCGTCCATGGTCAGCGGCTGTGATGCCAGGGTCGAGCCACGCGGAAAATAGATGCTTTCAAGCAGCGACTCGGCTTTGTCCGGCTGCTTTTGCGCAAGATATGCAGAAGCAGCCCATCTTCTGGCGTAGTCAGGAACAGGCGTTCCGCTCGCCTCAAGCGATTCAAATTCGGCGATCGCTTCATCCGTGCGTTTACGGATAACCAGCGCCCCCAGCCGGTCAATTCTGGCGCGTCGCACATCACCTTGCGCCTCGGGTTGTTGTTTCCACGCAGCAATCAGCGCGTCATAGCGAGCCAGCGCTTTGTCTGCCACCAGAAATCGTTCATCTTCATTGCGGGCGGGCGTGAACGCAGCGCGAACGGTTTGCGCCGCCGCATCCAGTTCAAGTTGACGCGTAATGGCATCAGGCTGCGGGAAGCGCTCTGAAAGGGTCAGCGCCGGGCCGGCAATGCGGCTGGCCGACATGGCAGCCAACAGCGTGGGCACCACCTCTTTGTTGCGGTCTGAATCGGTATCGAGGTGGCTGACCGCCAGTAATGAATCCCAGTTTTTCCCCTGGGCATGATAAACATAAGCCAGCAGCGCCTCTCTCTCTGGCCCCGGCTCCTCGTCCGCCCAGCGCCGGGCTTCGGTGATGGCCTGCTCGTTGCGATGGGCATCTGCGAGCGTCATTATCCAGCCGGTACGGGCGTCGCTATTGCCGGGCTCAGCTTGCAGAACGGTTTCCCAGACGGCCAGCGAGGCATTCCACTGCTTTTGGTTACGCAGCGCCCGGGCGGCAGCGACTTGCCCTCTGGCAGGGATGGCCATGCGCTGGCGATAACGATCCCATACCGCCAGCGTCTCAACGTCATTATTGGCCCATGAGGAAACCTGAAGCCAGTCAGCAATCTCTCCCGCCGTTAACTGCGTTTGCTTTTCCCGAACGGCAAGGTATTGCAATAAAGGCTGGCGGTCGCCATCCCGTGCCTGAATAATAAGTTCGTCGTAGGCAGACATTTGGGCGTATACCCATGTCGGGAATAACATGCTCACCATTAATAAGTATCGTCCTGAACGCAATTTAATAACGCAAGAGGAGCAGGAAACTCTGAACATGGTTATCCCTTTATCGCTGTTTTAACGTGAGCTTTTCATTTATTGATGACTAAAAGATGACGAATATTTAATAGTTAAACAAGAAGCAAAAAAGTACTGATAAACTTAAAATGTCATGCTTTTTTCGTATTTATTATTATTCAATCAAGAGCTACTTAATTTTAAGCACCACCTGAAAGTCACTCAGAAAGTTAGCAACTACGTTTACCTTTTACCAACTCATGAAATAAAAAAACACGCTAAAGCGTGCTTTTGATGTTAATTTCATTCTTTCGTATCAGACGTTTTTGGCATACTCGGTAAAATGTCCTGGTAAAGGTCTTTTAAAAATTCTTATCCACAGAAAGCGTGACAGACCTCTGTCGATAATCATAGAAATCGATATTGCTATCGACCCGCTTATGGGTGAAATTCAGTTTCGGCATCCCCCAAAGCGTTTTATGGTGCCCGTCACCCCGGCATGCAAAATAAAAAAGCAGAGGCGTTTTCACTACGCCTCTGCCAGCCTTATTTTCAATCACGCACATTGATAACAATTTTTCCGAACGCACCCTGATCGAGCAACTCCAGCGCTTCCGGCAGTTCACTGAAGCTGAACGATTTGTCTATCACCGGTTTCAGTTTGACCCCGTCAACGGCCCGGACAAAATCTTCAAGCGCCCGGCGATGGCCCACACCGATGCCCTGAACCGTCGGAGATTTCAGCAGCAGCAGGGCTCCCGGGGCTGAAGTATCGTGCGTGTCCATCATTCCTATCAGGGAGATCCGGCCATGAGACGCTACCGCGCGAACGGAGTCTGCAAAGTTACGTCCTCCTACCGTATCCACAACGTGATCAATGCCCCGTTCATTTGTCAGGCGGTAGATGGCTTCAACCCAATCCTCTTTATTACGATTAATACCGCGATCGGCACCGAGCGCCGCCGCAGCGGCCAGCTTCTCATCGCTGGATGAGGTAACGAAAACTTCGGCACCCATCGCTTTGGCAATCTGAAGAGCGAAAAGGGCCACGCCGCCGGTTCCCTGAACAAGTACAGTTTCGCCGGGACGAAGGCCGCCGCGTTCAATCAGCGCAAACCAGGCCGTCAGCCCGGCACAGACCAGCGTGCTGGCTTCAGCATCGGTAAGGGTCTGCGGGGCGTTGACCAGCCACTCCTCACTCATGACCACATACTCAGCCAGCACCCCCTGGAACGCGTAGCCTATGGTGTTGTAGTGCGGGTTTTTGGCAGTGTTATTCAGCTTTCCGTCAATCCAGTCCGCATTAAAGGAGGAGATAACGCGGTCTCCCGGGCTGAAGCGAGTGGTGCCCGGCCCGACGGCCTCAACCACGCCGGCCATATCAGAGCCCGGCGTAAAGGGCATCGGCATACCGTTCCCCATGCCGCCTTCAATGATGACCTTGTCACGGAAGTTGAGGGCGATGGCATTTACCCGAACCAGAACCTCGTTTGGGCCGGGCTGAGGGATTTCTGCTGTCGTAAGCTTCAGATTCTGACGTCCTGTTTCGTTTAACGTCCAGCGTTTCATTGTGCGGTTCATTAAGACTCCTGAGTAATCAATAACGGATGGACAGAACTCTAGCATTGCCCGTTAAGAGACAGTGGGGATATTCTTTCCCTTTATTGATTCCTGTTGGGCGACAATATGAAAAGCGAGATGAACAGCATTCCTGTTTTTGTGGCTGCGGCTGAATCGGTGAGTTTTTCTCAGGCGGCTGAAAAAATGCACGTCACGCGCTCGGCCGTTGCAAAAACAATATCCCGGCTTGAAGAGAGGCTCGGTGTCACTCTTTTTAACCGCACAACCCGCAGCCAGAGCCTCACTGATGAAGGCTCGCTTTTTTATGAATCCTGCCGCCGGGCGCTGAATGAAATAAAAACGGCGGAGGAGATTCTGGAAGGCGGCAAGCTACGGGCGAGCGGAAAACTGAGGGTCTCAGTGCCGGTTCTGCTCGGTCACTTCTGCATTTCGCCGTTACTATCCGCGCTGGCAAAAGAACATACGGGGCTGGAGCTGGAAATTTCCTTCAGCGATCGTCAGGTTGATTTGTCGCAAGAGGGGTTTGATTTGGCGGTAAGAATCGGCGCGCTGGCCGACAGCAGCAGTTTGATAGCCCGCGAGCTTGCCTATCACACGATGGTTTTCTGCGCTTCTCCCGATTATCTGCGCCAGGCCGGCGAGCCTGTTTCGCCAGACGAGCTTAAGCACCACGCAGCCGTTGCCTATATCCATGCAGGACGCATTCTGAGGTGGCGGGTTAAAAACGAAAGGGGGGACATTACTGAAATGACCCCACCGGCCAGAATCATGATGGATGATATGCAGGCGGTAAAAGATGTGGCGTTAACGGGAGGCGGCATCGCCTGGCTGCCTTTCTGGCTGGTGCGGGAGCAGCTCGTCAGCGGCAGCCTGAAAGAGATATTAAAGGACCAGCCCTCAGGAAGATGGCCGGTATATGCCGTGTGGCCGCGTACCCCTCATCTGTCTCTGAAGGTCAGGCTGGCCGTGGATAAACTGGTTAGCGAATTGCCGGCTATGATGGCCGCTGTTGAAGCCCAGATTTGATGGCTGCTTTTCGCTTCTGGCAGACAGTATAAGCCTTAAGTAAGTCCGCTTTGTGGTCTCACCGGAAGATACCGAAGTGCGGAAAGTGATCTGACACCGCGCTACACGCGAGGAGAGGCGCTGATCTCGTGACAGAAATCCATAAACGCCTCGACCGCCGCCGGTGCCAGCCTGCGGGAAGGCCGCACAATGTACAGAGGATAGGTCTCCCCCGGCCAGTCTGGAAAAAGCTCCACCAGTTCCCCGCTCGCCAGCAACGATTCGACTCCCAGCGCCAGTACCTGGGCCACGCCATCGCCGGCAATACAGGCGCGCAGCATCAAATCGGGATCGGTGGTCGTCAGCGGCCCCTGGGTATCCACTATCCGCATTTCATGACCACGATGAAACTCCCAGTCAAAAGGTTTGCTGGTGCGCGGGTCGATAAACTGCAAACAATCATGCTCCCGTAAGGCGTCCGGGTGCGATGGACGACCGTGACGTGCCAGATAGGATGGGGCGGCGACGGTCAGAACGCGGGTTCTGAGCAGCAAACGTGAGGTCATCGTCGACTGCGGCTGCGGGCCAAAACGCACGGCCACGTCAATGCCTTCTGCCACCATATCGCCGACGTCCGGCTGCTGTAACACCACCAGTTGCAGGTTGGGATGCCGCTCGCGCAGCAGAGAAAGTTTATCTGCCAGCACGTAACGGGAGAAAAGCGGATTCAGACTGACGCGAAGCGTGCCCCGCACGGTGTCCGCCGCGCCTGACACATAACTGGCCGCTTCTTCAATGCCATTCAAATGCGGCGACACGCGTTCGTACAGCGCGGCCCCCTCGCTGGTGAGATGTAAAGTACGGGTAGTACGATCCAGCAATCGGATCCCCAGTCGCACCTCCAGCCGGGAAATCGCCCGGCTGACGCCTGACGCCGATAACCCCAGCACCTCACCGGCGCGACTGAAACTACCGGATTCCACCACTGCCGCCAGGATACTCATCCCGGCTAAAAGCCTGCCGTCGACACTCATCGCGATCCTATTAATGATTTTTAGCAAAGATGATTTGCGCAAGCCTACCTTTATCAAAAATCCCCTGCAACTTATTGTGAGCGCCGGTAAAGACAGCGTTACCGTTCACAGCCATTCAGAGGACAGATCCATGACTCAACAACGTAGTGTATTTAAAGGCGGCATCATTCTGACGCTGGACGCCAGCGTGCCCAATCTGACGGTGGGTGACGTGCTGGTGGAAGGGGATCGTATTGTCGCCGTGGGCGAAAACCTTGCCGTTGAAGGGGCAGAGGTGATCGATGCGCGCGGGCATATTGTGATGCCGGGGCTGGTAAATGCCCATCACCATATGTGGCTTGGCGTAATGCGCCGACTGATGCCCGATGTTGACGATCTCTTTGCCTATATTGATGTGGTGGCGGAAAAGCTCGGCGCCTGTTACCGCCCGCAGGACATGTACCTGAGCACGCGACTTACGGCGGTGAGCCTGCTGGATGCGGGCGTCACGACGGTAATCGACGCCTGCCACAGCTCCCGCAGCCCGGCCCATACCGACGCGGCGCTGTCGGCGCTTGAAGAAAGCGGCATCCGGGCGCTGCATATGGTGGGGGCGGCGATGGATAAACAGGCGTCTGCGGCGCACCTTCCTGGCGATTTGTCACGCCTGGCCGGGCAGTGGAATCACCCGGAAAGCCGCGTTCAGGTTGGGTTGTTCGGACAGCTTAACCTGGAGTGGTGGCGTGCCGCGCGCGCCCTGGAAATGCGCATTCTCACCGAATTTATTGGCGATCTCAGCACGCTGCCCGCGGAGTTTACCGAACCCGGCGTGCTTGGTCCGCACAACATTTTCAACCACTGCACGCGCCTGCCGGAAAAAACCTGGCACGTGCTGGCAGAGGCGGGCGTCAACGTGACGATCAATCCCCGCTCGGATGCGCTGTTTGGCTTTGACGATGACAGTTTCGCCTACCAGCAGGCCCGCGATCGCGGACTGAAACCGGCTATCGGTATCGATCTCGACACCGCGTTTGGCAGCGATATGTTTGGCGAAATGCACGCGCTGTTCAGCCAGCAGCGGGCGGCCATGAGCGCCCGCCGTTTCCGTGGTGATGCGAATGTGCCTGCGCCGATCACCGTGGATGCGGTGTTACAGGCGGCGACCGTCAACGGCGCGCGTGCGGCCGGGCTTGAGGATCGCATCGGCACGCTCACGCCTGGCAAGCAGGCAGACATCATCATGCTGAAACTCTCCGGCGCGGGAGTGTTCCCGGTGACCTCCGTTACCGGCACCGTCGTGCAGGCGCTGGAGCGGGCCGATGTGGACACGGTGATGGTTGCCGGTAAGTTGCGTAAACATCACGGCACGCTTATCGGCGTCGATCTGCAACAGCTTAACGCTGAGATCACCGCCTCCCGCGATTATCTGCTGGCTACAAGCTGCTATCAGGTGGATTTCTTTAGCTGATTTTTATCGCGGCGTCGGGCTGATGCCGCGATAACCTTCCCGTATTTTTGTGAGGTCTCCATGTCATTATCTTCTGAGACGATCATCAGCCAGGCGCGATCGCGTCCGGCATGGGGCATTGTCATTGCCCTGTTCTGCGGTTATCTGGCGGTGGGCCTGCCGCTGCCGGTGATCCCGCTCTTTGTGAACCAGCAATTGGGTTTCAGTAACGTGATCGTCGGGCTGGTCATCGGCGTGCAGTTTGTCGCCACGGTGTTATCTCGTGGCTACGCCGGTCGCATCGTTGATCTGAAAGGCGGACGGCGCGCGGCTATTCAGGGTGCCATAGTGAATGTTATGGCGGGTCTGCTGTATCTTTTTGCGGTCCTGCCTGGGCTGACACCCGCGACCAGCCTTGCGGTCATCATCGCAGGCCGCCTGCTGGCGGGCTTCGGCGAAAGCCAGTTTGTCACCGGCTGCGTCTCCTGGGCCATTGCGTCCACCGGACTGCAACGAGCCGGTACGGCGATGTCGTGGACCGGCATGGCGATGTTTGCCGCGCTGTCGGTCGGTGCGCCTGCGGGCATGATGCTCTACCGGGATTATGGCCTGCCCGTCGCGATGGCGGCCTGTATCCTCGCCCCTGCGCTGGCGGCGTTTATTGCCATTGTGACCCTCCCGTATTTGGCCGTTAGCGGCGTACGGCTGCCATTTTACCGGGTGGTAGGGCGTATCTGGCGGGAAGGGCTGGGGCTGATGTTGCAGGGCGTGGGGCTGGGAGGGCTGACCACTTTCGCCTCACTCTTTTTTGCCGCGCACCACTGGAATAACGCGGGCTGGGTGATGACGGCATTCGGCACCGGCTTCATTCTGGTTCGTCTTCTGCTCGGTCACCTCCCCGATCGGATCGGCGGTTACCGGGTGGCGGCCTGGTCGCTGGCGGTGGAGGCGCTGGGGCAGGGGCTGCTGTGGTTTGCTGCGGATGAATCCGTTGCGCTGGCGGGGGCGCTGATCACCGGTCTCGGCTGCGCGCTGATTTTCCCGGCGCTGGGCGTCGAGGTGCTTAAACGTGTGCCGCCGGCCAGCCGTGGCAGTGCGATGGGCGCGTTTGTCGCTTTTCTGGATATTGCTTACGGCATCTCCGGCCCGGCGGCGGGAGCGATTGCCGGGCACTTTGGCTATGCCGCCGTGTATCTGTTTGGTATGGGCTGCGCTCTGGCGGGCATGCTGCTTTGCATGCTGTCGCGTCCGGCCGCGGTAAATTAATCAGGAGGGGTTATGTCACGTATTTTTATTTCCGGCTCATCTACCGGACTGGGTTTAATGACCGCCCGCCTGCTGGTGGAGCAGGGGCATCAGGTGGTGCTTCATGCACGTAACCGCGCCCGCGCCGACGATGCCTTACATGCGCTGCCGCAGGCGGAAGCCGTGGTGACGGGGGATCTGGAAACCATTGCCGGCGCGAAAAGTGTCGCCAGCAAGGTGAACGCGCTCGGCCACTTCGATGCCGTTATTCACAACGCGGCGGCTGGTTACCGGGAAAAGCACCGTCTGACAACGGACGGGCTACCGCATCTTTTCGCCATTAATACGCTGTCGGTGTACCTGCTGACCGCGCTTATTGAGCGTCCGCAGCGGCTGGTTTACCTGAGTTCGGGAATGCACCACCATGCAAAAGCCAGCCTGGAGGATATTTTCTGGACCCGCCGCCGCTGGGACGGGGCGCAGGCGTACGCGGAAAGTAAACTTCATGACGCCATGCTGGCCTTTGCCGTCGCCCGCCGCTGGCCGGAGGTCTGTTCAAATGCGCTGGAGCCTGGCTGGGTGCCCACGCGGATGGGCGGTGCAGGCGCGCCTGATGATATGGATCAGGCGCATCTCACTCAGGCCTGGCTGGCGGCGGGGGATGACGCCAGGGTAACTGGCACCTATTTTTATCATCTGCAACGTCTTGCTGCTAACCCGCAGGCCCATGACCCACAGCTTCAGACGCGGTTACTGCAAATCTGCGAGGAGGTGAGCGGCATAGCGCTGCCATGATGACAGAACGTGCGCATATCCCCGGTGTGCGCACGTCTGCTAAAACCCCTAAAGGTTTTCTTGCTTTGTCCGTTGTAAGTCAAGATAACCATGTCCGGGCAAGGGCATTTTACCTACAGGGAATAAAATCAATCATGAATAAAGTCTTAGTAGCAGGCGCACTGTCTTTAACCGTCTTAACCGGCTGCGCAGGGAACCTCAACTCACACAAAGTGCAGGCGACAAACGGCAGTTCGCTCGACGTTGCCACCATTTTTGCCCCCGTTGATATGAACGATAACCGCTACCCGGACGTGAAACTGCGCGAAGTCTCGCCAGCGCACTCCGGCGCGGGCATGGGGCTGGCGGTGCTGACGGCTGCCCTCGGTGGCGGGATTGGCGGTAACTCGTTTGACAAAGATGGCTATAAAGGCACGTCCATTGACACCATGCCGGAGCCGACAGCCACCTATTTGGGCCCGAAAGCCGAATTAAAAATCCGCGACTGGCTGAATAAAAACGGCAATGGTTATGCGTACAAACAGCCGCTGTTTATTGCCGCCTCGCAGTGGTCGCTGGTCTATACCGACATGTCCGCCAGCAACAGCAATTACGATTTAACCTACCGCGTGAAATTCTATAAACGCCCGGAAGGCGGCAACATGCTGAGTGCATATGTGGTATCAGAGTGCGCCCCGGCACGCGTGACCGCTCCGCTTAATGACTGGAAAGCCAGTAACTATGCGAAGGTCACCCAGGAAACGCAGAAGATGATGGACGCCTGCCTGCTGGAGCTGGACAACCAGCTGCCGCGACTGCTGAAAAAATAACGGCTAAACGGCCTGCTATACAGGCCGTTCTTTTTATTACGCCGTGGTGCGTGTAGGTCTTACCACGATCTCATTCATATCTACCTCTGCGCCGTTAAAACGTAACATCTGGTACTGCATGGAAGCAGATCTGGAGGAGGCTGTACGTGAGACAGCAGACCTTTTCGGTGGTATTTATCTCCCCGCATTCATGGCAGCACCCCGCCCAGAATATCGCCGATCTCGCCCCTCAACCATTGCGACGCAGGGTTGTTATCCTCCTGTGCCGTCCAGACCAGAGACACGTCTGGTACAGTCAGCATCAACGGCACCGGGATGATCTCCAGGCCAAATGCCTTCCCGTAGCGTTTTGCCATTCGGGTTGGCAATGTGGCAATCAATGGCGCACTCGCCACCATGCCCAGTACGCTGAGAAATTCCGACGAGGTTGCAACCACGTTGAGCTTTCTGCCTATCGCATCCAGTGCCGATTCGAGACAACCGTGTAAGCTTTCGCTGAGGCTTACCAGCGCGTGCGGCATGCTCAAGTACTCTTCAAGGGAAATCGACGAGTTGAATATCATCTGGTCAGGATGGAAAACGCAGCTTAACGACTGCTCGAACAGTACCTGCTGACGATAACGCATCGCCTGGCTGTCAAAACAGCCGATGGCAAGATCCAATACCCGATCGTCCAGCATACGGTAGACATCGCGCTGCTGCACCGGGCGGCCATGCAGCTTAACCCCCGGCGCCAGTTGCCGCATACGTAACGCGAGTTCCGGCATCAGCAGGAGCTCCACCTCGCTTGAAAACCCCATGCGGAAAATCCGTTGGTCAGCCGATGGATCGAATTCCGAACTGATATGAATAACCTGCTGCATCATAGCGAGCGCTTGCTGCACCGGTTCGGCCAGCGCTAAAGCCCGGACGGTCGGTTGCATAACCGTCCCGACGCGGACAAAGAGTTCATCCTGAAATAGCGTTCTCAACAATGACAGGCTGTGGCTCATGGCCGGCTGGCGAATCTTCAAAAGTTCGGCCGCCCGGGTGACGCTCCGCTCGCGCATCAGCGCATCGAAGGCAATCAGCAGATTGAGATCAAAGGTTCTTAAATCGAAATGGTCGATTTGCAGCATTATTTGAATCGATTTGGTTAATGATATTTCCAGTAGTACGCTGACTTTCTTCATCAGTCAACCGGAATAGATTATGGCGATTCAAGAAACCTTTCTCGTCGGGGATGTGCGGATCATCAAGGTACCTGAATTAGCGCTTGATACCGTCGATGCGGCTCAGCTCTTCCCGGAAGATGATTTAAAGGGGCTGCTCAGCGATGCAGGTCACTGGGGCAAGCAAAGTTACGATTTTGAGCACGGCCTGCTTCGGCAGAGTATTCACGCCTGGGTGGTACAGACTCCAACTCAGACCGTTCTGATCGATACCGCTACCGGCAATGACAAGCTGCGTCCAACGGCACCGCTGTTTCACCAGCTCAACGAGCCTTTTCTGGAACGTTTGCAGGCGATCGGCGTATCGCCTGAAGCGGTGGACTTTGTCCTGCTTACCCATCTGCACGCCGACCATGTGGGATGGAATACCCGGTTACAGGACGGACGATGGGTTCCGACCTTTCCAAATGCACGCTACGTCTTTTCTGAGCGGGAATATAAGTACAACCTGGCGCTTTCTCGCGAGCGGGGAGCAGTGGCAAAGATCCAGCAGCAGGCGGGAATGGGAACACCGCGTCGCCAGCCGCTCGACGGCGTTTTCGAAGATAGCGTCATGCCCATCGTTGAGGCCGGTCTGGATCAGCGCATTGAGGTTGATAATACAGCGATCGAAGGCTTCCGTTTCCACGCTACGCCCGGCCACAGCATCGATCACGCCTCCATCTCCGTGATCTCCCGGGGTGAGACGGCCCTGTTCTGGGGCGATATCATGCATCATCCGCTCCAGTTCCGTCGCCCTGGGACCAATTCAGTCTACTGCGAGTTTCCAAAGGCGGCGCGGCAGTCCCGTTACAAGGCCATGCGGTTAGCTGCCGAACTCGACGCACTGGTTTTCACTACCCACTTCGCAGACAGCTCCGTTGGCAAAGTCAGCCAACGGACCCACGGTTTCGACTGGCAATTCATACAGGGGGCCCGGTCATGAACGACAATACGACCAGCGTACTGCTTCGCGAAACTTACCTTATCGACAGTGATACTGCTGGCATCCGGTTGCAGCTACTGCGCAGGCGCCGGCGCGACTTGGGCCACGCCGGTTCGGGCACGACGCTGATGCTGATGCACGGGGCCACTTTCCCCAGCGCGAGCCTGTTCGATGTGCCCGTGGATGGCGCATCCTTTATGGATGTGCTGGCAACGGCTGGTTTTGACGTGTGGGCGGTAGATGCCCGCGGTTATGGCGGTTCGACCAGACCCGCTGAAATGGCGGCGCCGCCCGATACCGCATCACCCCTGACGCGGGCAGAGGTCGCGGCACGCGATCTTGCCTCAGCGATTGAGTATGTTCTCGCCGGGAATGGCATTGAACGCCTCAGCGTCGTAGCCATGTCCTGGGGAGGTTCGGTGGCGGGGATTTATGCCGAACGGCATGGCAAATATATTGAAAAACTCGTGCTCGTCGCTCCGCTATGGCTATCGAACCAGCCACTGCGCATTGATGCAGGGCAGCCGCTGACGGCGTGGCGTCAAATCCAGGTCGACGCCTTTCGCGAGGCGTGGCTGGCAGGCGTCCCGGCCGACCGGCACGCAAGCTTGTTGCCACCCGGCTGGTTCGAACAGTGGGCGAGGGTAACAACCTCTACCGATCCGGACGCCGCCGAGCCGGGTACCATCCGCGCCCCTGGGGGCGCCATCCAGGATGTTCGTGAAAACTGGCTCGCCGGTCGACCGCTCTATAACCCGGGCGCCATTACCGCACCGGTACTGCTCCTTCACGCCGAGTGGGATCGGGACGTGCGGGTAGATATGATGCTGGATCTGTTCAGGCGCTTCGATAACGCCGCCCACCGTCGCTGGATAGAGATTGGTGGCGGCACGCACATGATGCTGATGGAGCCAGGCCGCTGGCAGGCCTTTGATGAAATCATCAACTTCCTGAGAGCGCCCTCTCGTTGACTAAGGAAATTAGCGGGTCGCGATAACGCTACTTCACGCTCGCATCGGGAAAGGGGGGGAGTAAAACGCAACTCATAAAAACGGGCAGGTAAAAAACAAAATGCGCAATGGTAGAGTCCATTGCGCACGTTTTTTACCCCAGCGAGCGGATCCCCGCTATCAGCCGCTGTACCCCTTGCTCTAACTTGCTGCGCGGGCAGCCGGCGTTCAGGCGCACAAAACCCGCCCCCTCAGGCCCGTAGGTATATCCCGGCATAATCGCCACCTTTTGCTCTTCGATCAGCGCTTTTTGCAGGGCGCGATCGTCAAGGTTGAGCGGGCGAAGGTCGATCCACGCCAGGTAGGAGGCCTGGGGCGGCTGCCAGTTCAGCTGGGGAAACGCGGCGTTCAGCTCGGTGGCGATATAGCGCAGGTTGGCTTCCAGATAGGCCCGCAGCGCGTCCAGCCAGGGCTCGCCCTGCTGATAGGCGGCAATATGCGCCACCAGCGCCAATACCGAGGGGGAGGAGAGCCCGTCGCGCCCTTTCAGGGCATTAAGATAAGCGCTGCGGCTCGCCTCATCGCCAATCAGGCCGTAGGCGCCGGTAAGCGCCGGAATGTTAAAGCTCTTGGAGCCGGAGGTCAGCAGCGCCCAGGGGCCCTCGGCGACCGCACACCAGGGGGTATGCCGATGCCCGCTCCAGACCATATCCATATGGATCTCATCGCTAATCACCTTCACGTCATGGCGCGCGCACAGGCGGGCCATGGTGGCGAGCTCGTCCCGCGTCCAGACTTTCCCGGTGGGGTTATGCGGGCTGCAGAGCAGTAAAATTTTATTCTGCGGCTCTGCGAGAGCTGCTTCCAGCGCGGCCATATCGCACTGCCAGCCGTCGGCTTCTTTGTGCAGGGCCACCGGGACCAGCCGGCGCTTATTGCCCTCTATCGCCTTGTAAAAAGCGTCATAGGCGGGGGTATGCACCACGATGCCGTCACCGGCCTGCGACCACTGGCGGCTCAGCTCCGAAACCATATAGATAACCGAGGGGCCATAAACCAGGGCGTCGGTGTCGATCGGGCAGGCGAAACGCCGTTGGAACCAGTGGGCCACCGCCGCGAGGAACTCGTCGTTCTTCCAGCGGCTGTAGCCGAACACCCCATGGTTGATGCGCTGCGTAAGGGCATCGGTGATGCAGGGGGCGGTGGCGAAATCCATATCGGAGATGGTAAAAGGTAGCAGGTCGGCGGCGCCGAAGCGATCGGCAACGTAATCCCACTGGGTGCACCAGGTGCCGTGGCGATCCACGACGCTTGCAAAATCGAACATTTCTCGTCCTTACAGTGAAAACCCCCTTCCGCAGAAGGGGGGCGAGACGTCAGGCTTCTACCGTGCGCATTAGCGTAGCCAGTTCATCTTTAACCGACTGCACCTGCGGGCCAATCACCACCTGCAGATTATGCTGGTTCAGCTGCACCACGCCGATCGCGCGGTTGGCCTTCAGGGCCGCGGTGTCCACCAGCGACATATCCTTCACCGACAGGCGCAGGCGGGTAATGCAGTTATCCAGCGAGGTGATATTATCCGCGCCGCCCAGCGCCGCCAGAATGGCCGGGGTGTTATAGCCCGATTTACCGGTGACGCCGGTCACCGCCTGCTCGACGGCAGCGGCGGTGTCGATATCGCGGCCTGGAGTCTTCAGGTTAAAGCGGGTGATGGCGAAGCGGAAGATGGCGTAGTACACCGCAAACCAGATTGCCGCCACGACCGGCACCAGATACCACTTGGTTGACAGGCCGTGCAGGATACCGAACACCACAAAGTCGATCACGTTGCCGTCGGTGTTGCCGATGGTTACGCCTAGCACCGCCATGGTGGTAAAGCCGAGGCCGGTCAGCAGCGCGTGGATGAGATAGAGCACCGGCGCCACGAACAGGAACAGGAACTCGATAGGTTCGGTGGTGCCGCCAACCACGCAGGCGATAACCCCGGAGATAAGCAGCCCCTTAATTTTATGGCGATTTTCCGGGCGGGCGCAGTGATACATGGCCAGCGCCGCGCCCGGCAGGCCGCCAAGGAAGGCGGGCATCTTGCCCTGAGAGAGGAAGCGGGTGGCACTCTCGGCGAAGCCGTGGGTAGTCGGGCAGCTGAGCTGCGCCTGGAAGATGGTCAGCGCGCCGCTGACGGTATTACCGCACACGTCCAGGGTGCCGCCGGCCTCGGTAAAGCGGATCAGCGCCACCAGGATATGCTGTAAGCCAAAGGGCAGCAGCAGGCGTTCGCCGGTGCCGAAGATCATCGGCCCGAAGTCGCCCGCGCTGTTGATGATATGCCCGATACCGGTAATGCCCAGCGCAAAAACCGGCCAGATGAGCGGGATCGCCAGACCAAACAGCCCCATCACCACGGTGGTGATAATAGGCACGAAGCGGGTACCGCCGAAGAAGGCCAGCGCGTCCGGCAGGCGGATATTGTGGAACTTCTCATGCAGGATCCAGATGATGATCCCGGCGATCACCGCCCCGAGGATCCCGGTATCGATAGACTGAATACCGATAACGTTCTGAATATTGTTGGCTTTCAATACCGTCGCGTCGGTGGTCGGCAGGATCCCCTTCGCCGTCAGCCAGAAGTTGACCGCGAGGTTCATCACCGCGTAGCCGACAAAACCGGCGAAGGCGGCGACGCCTTTGTTTTCCCGCGCCAGCCCCAGCGGGATGGCAATACAGAACATCACCGGCAGGAAGCTAAAGGCAAAGGAGCCGACCTTACTCATCCAGACGAAAATCGCCTTCAGCACCGGGTTGCCGAGCACCGGGATCAGGCTGATCACGTCGTGGCTGCTTAACGAACTGCCGATACCCAGCATGATCCCGCAGAAGGAGAGCAGGGCAACGGGCAGCATAAAGGTTTTCCCCAGTTGCTGGAAAAACTCCCACAGCGATATTTTTTGCGTTGCTTTGGTCGTCATCAAACGACTCCTTTATTGTTAAAATAAATATGGCGGCTTCGATGCTGCGAGAAGATAAAACGTTTTATCAAATTTTAGTGCGGTATAAATCACATTCTCAGCCAATTAATGGCAGTATAAAGATAACTTATTGATAAAACGTTTTACCGGTTTTACTAGCAGGGAGTGACGGGGACGAATGGCTGTAGCAAAAAAGATCACCATCAACGATGTCGCGCTGGCGGCGGGCGTGTCTGTCAGCACGGTGTCGCTGGTCCTGAGCGGCAAAGGCCGGATCTCCACCGCCACCGGGCAGCGGGTAAACGAGGCCATTGAGCAGCTGGGCTTTGTGCGTAACCGCCAGGCGGCGGCGCTGCGCGGCGGGCAGAGCGGGGTGATTGGCCTGATCGTGCGCGATCTCACCTCTCCATTTTATGCCGAGCTGACCGCCGGGCTGACGGAGGCCCTTGAGGCCCAGGGGCGGATGGTTTTCCTGCTGCACGGCGGGCGGGACGCCGGCCAGCTGCTCCAGCGTCTTGAGATGCTGCTCACCCAGGGGGTGGACGGCGTAATAGTGGCGGGTGCCGCCGGCATCAGCAGCGAGCTGTGCGAGCGGGCGGCAGAGAAGGGCGTGCCGCTGGTGTTTGCCTCCCGCGCCAGCTATATCGATGAAGCCGACACCCTGCGCCCGGATAACATGCAGGCCGCGCAAATGCTGACCGAACATCTTATTCGCCGCGGCCATCAGCGTATCGCCTGGCTGGGCGGGATCAGCTCCTCCCTGACCCGCGCCGAGCGGGTCGGCGGCTACTGCGCCACCCTGTTAAAGTTCGGTTTACCCTTCCACAGCGAGTGGGTAGTGGAGTGTGAATCCAGCCAGAAAAAGGCCGCCGAGGCCATAGGCGCGCTGCTGCGCCACAATCCGACCATCAGCGCGGTGATCTGCTATAACGAGACCATCGCCATGGGGGCGTGGTTTGGCCTGATCCGCGCCGGGCGCCAGAGCGGCGAGAGCGGGGTGGGCAGCTTCTTCGACCAGCAGATTGGGCTGGGGGCCTTTGCCGACGTGCCCGAGAACGCGCTGGACGATCTTCCCATCGTCTGGGCCACCACGCCCGCCCGGGAGATGGGCTATACCCTCGCAGAGCGCATTATGCAGCGCATCGATAAAGCCGAGGTGCCGCTGGGGCACCAGATCGTTTCGGCGCGGCTGGTGGCGGCAAAATAGCGGCCATAAAAAAGCCCTGCGGGTGCAGGGCTTTTCACAGGATGGCAGAGCTTACTGCTGCGGCACCGCCGGTGCGGCAGGTGCGGCTGGCGCACCCGGCTGAGGCAGGCCCAGCGTCGGCATCCCGAACATACCGATAAAGGACTCCAGCGGCATCTTCTGGCCGTTCAGCGTTACCTGGCCGTTAGCGTACTGCAGGCTGCTGCCGATAACGTTATCTTCCAGGGTGGTAATACGGAACATCTGGCCCATCGCTGCCACCCCCTTCACCTGCTGGCTGGCAAGCTTGGCCGCATCTTCCTGGCCGTAACCCTCCAGTTTGGCAACCTGGGTCATCAGCTCGGTGGCCATATCCACCGGAATAGTCAGCTTGCTCTCCAGCGATTTCACGCTGCGATCCACTTCCTGGGACAGGGTTTGCGCTTCACCGGTGGCGGTAGCGGGATCTTTCAGGAACAGCGACAGGTTAAAGTTGGCTTCGCCTTTGCTGTTTTTCCAGCTCAGGGGCGCAACGGTGATCACCGGCTCGCCTTTCAGCAGAACGGGCAGGTTGCCGAAGAAGGCGTCCATGGCTTTCTGCTGATACAGGGCCGGGTTGGTCTCCATCAGGGCTTTATCCGCCAGCAGGGCCTGGCTCTGGGCGCGGTACTGCTGGCTGAACTGATGCCACGCCTTGCCGTCGATATTGCCGATCTTCAGGGACAGCTTGCCGCTGCCCAGATCCTGGTTCTGCACCTTCAGGCTCTTCAGGGTGTAATCAAGCTGGCTGTTGATGCTCTTGCCGTCTTTGGCAACGTCGGACTTCCCGTCCAGGTCCATGCCTTCCAGCACCGCCAGCTCCTGGCCTTCTACCGCAATAGCCAGTTTCTCCAGGCTGATTTTCTGATCGCCAATGCGCTCGTCAAAGCTGGTCAGGCGGCTGTTGCCGTCGGCTTTCAGGTTATTGAAGGTCATCTGCACCTTCTGCCCGTATTCGTTCACCGCGTGAACCAGGCCGCTGGCGGCCTCGCCGTTTAAGGCGATCTCTTTGCCGTCGCGATCCGCATCCAGCTGGAAGTTACCGCCGCTGAAGGCCACTTTTTCGTCGCCCTGCTCGTAGTTGAGCGCTTTCAGATTGATATCGGAAGAGGTGTCCCCTGCATAGCTAATGCGGGTGTTGATATCGAACGGAGACTGGTTTTTTGCCAGATCGAACAGGGATTTTGTCGTCGCGTTGTTCACAAGCTCGGTGTGAACGGAGGCCATCGACGGGATCAGGTTGAACTTTTTAAGCTGCGCCAGCGGGAAGGGGCCGTGATCGACCACCTCGTTCAGCACCACGCTCTGGCCAGGCTCCAGCCAGCCGTTCTGGGTGCCGGCAGCCGGTTTCACCAGCAGCTGCAGATGGCTTTTAAACAGCCCGCGGGAATAATTTTGATAGCTCAGCTCCAGGCCGGCCTCCGGCGCGGTGCGCTTCAGCTCGCCGTTAGCCTGCGCCACCATCTCTGCCAGACGGCTCTCCAGCTGTTTACCCGTGTACCAGGAGGCACCCGTCCAGATAACCCCTAATGCCACCACAACCCCAACCGCTACGACCGTTTTTTTCATCGTGTTTATCCCTAAAATGAAACCAGGCGGTTAAAACCGCCTGGCGAGAAGAAAGGCTCTCAATAGCTTAGCAAGAGATGTTAAAAAATTCAGTAAGTGACTATAGCTTATTGAAAACCCGGGCCAGTCGACCTACGCCGCTGATGTTCACCGGTGACTCGCTGGCGCCGATAAACGCCGACTCGCCGGGCCTGAGCACCAGACGCTGCTCGCCTTTGCTGACCACTGCTTCACCCTCCACGCAGAAGAGGATCGCCGCGCTCTGCTGGGCGACCGGGGTTTCGGTGCTGCCGAGGTCGTGCAGGGCAAAGGCAAAGTCTTCAACCGGGATCGGGAAGTCCAGCTCGGCGCCGTTTTTCACCGGGCGGGTCAGCAGCTCGCTGGCCGGTTTGGCCTCAAACTTCACGTTTGCTACCAGCTCGGGGATGTCGATATATTTCGGCGTCAGGCCCGCGCGCAGCACGTTATCGGAGTTCGCCATTACCTCAAGGGCTACCCCCTGCAGATAGGCGTGGGGCGTTTCGGCAAACAGGAACATCGCCTCGCCCGGATTGAGCTTCACCACGTTCAGCAGCAGCGGCGAGAAGAGGCCGCTGTCGTCCGGGTAGAACTCGGCAATCAGGCGAATGGTCTGCCACGGCTCGCCCTGCTGGCTGTTCAGCGCGGCATTCAGCACCGCCAGCGCGTGGGATTTCTCCTCGCCCTGCATATTCAGCAGGCTGGCAAATAGCTGGCTCAGCCCGTCGGCATTCGGGTTTTCGAGGAAGTGGGCAATGGCTTTATGGGCGCCCGCCACCGGCTGCAGCAGGGAGACAATCTCGGAGAACTCGCGGAAGGCGTTCATCGCCAGGAAAGGGGTGAGGGCGAAAACCAGTTCCGGCTTATGGTTCGGATCCTTGTAGTTACGCTCGGCGGCGTCCAGCGGGATGCCGGCGGCATTCTCTTTCGCAAAACCGATCTCGGAGGCCCGCTTGTTCGGATGCACCTGAATAGAGAGCGGCTGCGCGGCGCACAGCACCTTGAACAGGAACGGCAGTTCGCCAAATCGTTCCGCTACGGCGTTACCCAGCAGCGCGTTTTTGTCACCCTCGATGACCTCGCGCAGGGATTTTACCTCGCCGTTAAGGTCGATCTTCGAGCTGCTCTTCGGGTGCGCGCCCATCCACAGCTCCGCCATCGGCTGCTGGTTCGGGTTTTCGATACCGTAGAGTTCCGTTAACGCAGTTTTACTTCCCCATGCATAGTTCTGCACCGAGTTGATGAGTTTTTGCATTATCAAGCCCTGTTTCATAAGTAGAATTAACTGCCGGTATTAAAGCAATAAACCGTGCGGAAGTAACCTGCGCATGCAAAAAGTCGTACTAGTCTCAGTTTTTGTTAAAAAATTGTGTAGGATAAGCTAACTCGCTTTTAATGAGGGCAACGGAAAATTGCCCGCACCATAATCTGCAATGTCGTAAGTGAGAGCATAATGTCGAACAAACCCTTCCATTATCAGGATCCTTTCCCACTGGCAAAGGACCAGACCGAGTATTATCTGTTAACCCGCGACCACGTTTCCGTCTCTGAATTCGAAGGCCAGGAGATCCTGAAGGTCGATCCCCAGGCGCTGACCCTGCTGGCGCAGCACGCTTTCCACGACGCCTCCTTTATGCTGCGTCCGGCGCACCAGCAGCAGGTAGCCGATATCCTCAACGACCCGGAGGCCAGCGAAAACGATAAGTACGTGGCGCTGCAGTTCCTGCGCAACTCCGATATCGCTGCAAAAGGCATACTGCCGACCTGTCAGGACACCGGCACCGCCATCATCACCGGTAAAAAAGGCCAGCGCGTCTGGACCGGCGGCGGCGATGAGGCCGCCCTGGCGCACGGGGTCTATAACACCTATACCGAAGATAACCTGCGCTACTCCCAGAACGCGGCGCTGGATATGTATAAAGAGGTGAATACCGGCACCAACCTGCCGGCGCAGATCGATATCTACAGCGTGGACGGCGACGAGTACAAATTCCTCTGCATCGCCAAGGGCGGCGGCTCGGCCAATAAAACCTATCTCTACCAGGAGACGAAGGCGCTGCTCACCCCGGGCAAGCTGAAAAACTATCTGGTGGAGAAGATGCGCACCCTCGGCACCGCGGCCTGCCCGCCGTACCACATCGCCTTTGTCATTGGCGGCACCTCGGCGGAGAGCACCCTCAAAACCGTGAAGCTGGCCTCGACCAAATACTACGACGGCCTGCCAACCGAAGGGAACGAGCACGGCCAGGCGTTCCGCGACGTGCAGCTTGAGCAGGAGCTGCTGACCGAAGCGCAGAACCTGGGGCTGGGCGCGCAGTTTGGCGGCAAATACTTCGCTCACGACATTCGCGTCATCCGCCTGCCGCGCCACGGCGCCTCCTGCCCGGTGGGGATGGGGGTCTCCTGTTCGGCGGATCGCAACATCAAGGCCAAGATCAACCGCGACGGTATCTGGATCGAAAAGCTGGAGAGCAATCCGGGCAAATACATTCCGGAACATCTGCGCAAGGCGGGCGAGGGGGAAGCGGTGCACGTTGACCTGAACCGCCCGATGAGCGAGATCCTCGCCCAGCTCTCGCAGTATCCGGTCTCCACCCGCCTGTCGCTGAACGGCACCATTATCGTCGGCCGCGATATCGCCCACGCCAAGCTGAAAGAGCGGCTGGACAACGGCGAAGGGCTGCCGCAGTACATCAAAGATCACCCGATCTACTACGCGGGCCCGGCCAAAACGCCGGAAGGCTACGCCTCCGGCTCGTTAGGGCCGACCACCGCCGGGCGCATGGACTCCTACGTCGACCAGCTGCAGGCCAACGGCGGCAGCATGATCATGCTGGCAAAAGGCAACCGCAGTCAGCAGGTGACCGACGCCTGCCACAAGCACGGTGGCTTCTACCTCGGCAGTATCGGCGGCCCGGCCGCGGTGCTGGCGCAGGGCAGCATCAAGAGCCTTGAGTGCGTGGAGTACCCGGAGCTGGGTATGGAAGCTATCTGGAAAATTGAAGTGGAAGATTTCCCGGCCTTTATCCTGGTGGATGACAAAGGCAACGACTTCTTCAAACAGATCCAGTCCTCCCAGTGTTCCGCCTGCGTAAAATAAGCCAGACGCCCGGCGGCGCGCCGCCGCCGGGCACTATAAGAGCGCACAAAGCGCCATACGCTTTCTTCGAAGCCATCAATACTTATTCCTTAGTCATGTGAGCAATCCCCTTCATTGGTAACAAGGAGCAGGTAATGACAACGCATCGCAGTGAGAAAGATTCCATGGGCGCCATCGACGTCCCGGCGGATAAGCTATGGGGCGCCCAGACCCAGCGCTCGCTGGAGCATTTCCGTATCTCGACCGAAAAAATGCCCGTCTCGCTGATCCAGGCCCTGGCGCTGACCAAGCGCGCCGCGGCGAAAGTGAACCAGGATCTTGGCCTGCTGGCCGCCGACAAAGCCGACGCCATAATCCGCGCCGCCGACGAAGTGCTGGCGGGGCAACACCCGGACGAGTTTCCGCTCGCCATCTGGCAGACCGGCTCCGGCACCCAGAGCAACATGAACATGAACGAGGTGCTGGCCAACCGGGCGAGCGAGCTGCTCGGCGGCGCGCGCGGCATGGAGCGTAAGGTTCACCCCAACGACGATGTAAACAAAAGCCAGAGCTCGAACGACGTCTTTCCTACCGCCATGCACGTGGCGGCGGTGATTGCCCTGCGCGAGCAGCTGATCCCCCAGCTGAAGGTGCTGAAACAGACCCTGAGCGAGAAGTCCCGGGCCTTCAGCGATATCGTCAAAATCGGCCGTACCCACCTGCAGGACGCCACGCCCCTGACCCTCGGCCAGGAGATCTCCGGCTGGGTGGCAATGCTGGAGCACAACCTCAAACATATCGATAACAGCCTGCCGCACCTGGCGGAGCTGGCGCTGGGCGGCACGGCGGTGGGGACCGGGCTCAATACCCATCCTGAGTACGCCGTGCGGGTGGCGCAGGAGCTGGCCGCCATTACCGGCCAGCCGTTCGTCACCGCGCCCAACAAGTTTGAAGCCCTGGCCACCTGCGACGCCCTGGTGCATGCCCACGGCGCCTTAAAGGGGCTGGCCGCCTCGCTGATGAAAATTGCCAACGACGTGCGCTGGCTGGCCTCCGGCCCGCGCTGCGGCATCGGCGAGCTCAGCATTCCGGAAAACGAACCGGGCAGCTCCATCATGCCGGGTAAAGTGAACCCCACCCAGTGCGAAGCCATGACCATGCTCTGCTGTCAGGTGATGGGCAACGACGTGGCGGTGAACATGGGCGGCGCGTCCGGTAACTTCGAGCTCAACGTCTACCGGCCGATGGTTATCCATAACGTCCTGCAATCGGTGCGACTGCTGGCGGACGGCATGGAGAGCTTTAACGAGCACTGCGCGGTGGGCATTGAGCCGGTACGGGAGCGCATCGGCCAGCTGCTGAATGAGTCCCTGATGCTGGTGACGGCACTTAACACCCATATCGGCTATGACAAAGCGGCGGAAATTGCCAAAAAGGCCCATAAAGAGGGGCTGACCCTCAAGGCCGCCGCCCTGGCGCTGGGCTACCTGAGCGAGGCCGAGTTCGACAGCTGGGTACGCCCGGAAGAGATGGTCGGCAGCCTTAAATAATCACTCCGCGACGTACAGGTGCAGCCGGGGAATGACTAACTTCAACGGCTGCGCCTCCGGCTTATAGCGATGCTGAACGTTCTCAGCGTCGTAATTCAGCAGTTCGCCGATATCCGGCACCACCGCACCCTGGTCGGCATCATATAGCGCAATCAGCGGCGTGGGGCAGGCGTACTGCACCTGCTTCTGCTGCCCGGCATACCAGACGCGGGCAATCGGCTGCACTTTCACCGGCCGTTTGATCTTCAGCCGGGCGCTCTCCGGCAGGGCCGCGATGGTGGTGTATTCCGCCTCCAGCCGCTCCAGCCACTGCTCCCGCGACCAGGGGGCCACCGCCCGCGGGGCTTTGATACTCTTCTCCAGCAGGGCCAGCACCTCGTCGCGGGTAAAGTTTTTGATAATGTGCTTATTGGCCCAGCCAAAGCGCAACGTCGCCGGATGGCGCAGCGCCGTCAGGGTGCGGTAGGCGTTAAGGGTGATAAGCCCCGGCAGCTGGCGGTGGACCCACTCAAAGCGGGCGGCGGGGGCCAGGCCGGACTCCTCAACCACGATCTTCTCAAACGCCGCCTTCAGGGTATTAATGTGGGTTATCTGCGCCTCCAGCGCGTCGCGTTTCTCCCCGTCGGTCTGCAGGCAGATCACCCCGGGCAGGCGCACCGCCGCCTTGCTGCTGCGGTTCTCCGACTGCTGCTGAATAAACAGGTGGCGATAGTGCTGGAGCGCCATCCCGAGAGCCTCTTTCCCCAGGTGCTGGGTTACGTTGATGGCCGGCAGCGGATCGTGCTCCGCCCCTTTCGCCACCTCGGGCAGGGAAAAGACCCGGGCGGCCAGCAGCCGGCAGCGCTGTAAATCATCCGCCAGCGCGGCCAGCGCCTGCTCCATCTCCCGGAAGGTGTGGTTAAGGCGTTCGATAAGGTCGTAGGTTGCCATGATCGATCTCGTTAGTTACAACATACTCTATATATAGCACAGCACGCCGGGTCAGGCCAGCGTGCGCGCGGGGTCAGGCAGGAACGGGGAGGGCGATATGGTGATATACCGGCCAGCTAAAGCAAAAGCGGGCGCCGCCCAGCTCGCTCTCATCGCAGTTGACCTCACCCCCCATCGCCTGGGCGATGGTATGGACGATGGCCAGCCCGAGGCCGCAGCCGCCGGTGGCCCGGTCCCGGCTCGGGTCGAGGCGCACAAAGGGCTCAAACACCCGCTGGCGCGACTCCGGCGCGATGCCGGGGCCGTCGTCCTCCACGATCAGGCTGGCGCGGCTGCCCGTCAGCTGCAGGGAGATGCGCAGCCTCCGGCTGCTGTAGCGCAGGGCATTATTCACCAGGTTATCCAGCACCCGCTCCATCAGGCGCATATCCAGCGCCCCGTATTCGCCGGGGGCGATCGTCCCGCAGGCCAGCTCGCGCGCCGGGGTGACGCTCTGGACATCCTCCACGTAGCCGCGCAGCCAGGCGGGCAGGTCCGGGGTGCTGAGCTGCAGCTCGTTCTGCGGCCGGTCAAGGCGGGCGTAGGTCAGCAGCTCTTCGATCAGCGCCTCGAGCTGGCCGATATCCCGGTTCAGCGCCAGCGATTCCTCCGCGGTCAGGTTCTCGCTCATCTCCAGCCGGTAGCGCAGGCGCACCAGCGGGGTGCGCAGCTCGTGGGCGATGCCGTCGATCAGCTGCTTTTTGCTGGCGATCAGGGCGTTAATGTTATCCGCCATCTGGTTAAAGGCGATGCCCAGCCGCTCAAAGCTTGAGCCGCTGTCAAAATGGATGCGCTCGGCGAGGTGGCCGTCGCCAAAGCGCTGGGCGGCAGCCTCGATGCGCAACATCTCCTGCCAGTGCGGGCGCATCCAGATAAACACCGGAAACGCCAGCGAGATGGCGATAAAAGCCAGCAGGCCAATATCCAGCAGCCGCATCTGGTGTAAGAAATAGAGATAGGGAACCGGCCCCACGGCCAGCACATAGTGGCTGCGCGGAATGCGCTGGATAAAGGTGTACTGGTCGTCCAGCGCCACGATGTCGCCATCGCGCAGGCGCTGCGCGGTGGGGGCGTCGAGGTGGAAGGCGTTCAGCGGCTCGATGCGCAGGTTAAACGACAAATTCAGGTCCAGCTCTTTCAGGGTGCGCGCCCAGTCGTGCGGCGGGATCTCATGCAGTTCGCTGCGCATCAGGTAGAGCGAGCTTTTCATAAGATCGTCCAGCGACTGCCGCCCGGCGCGTTCTGCGGTGAACTTATAGACCAGCCCGACCAGCATGGTCATCACCAGAAAGCAGACAAAGAGCAGGAGATAAAACTGCACAAACAGTTTCTTCATAGCGGCATCCGGAGGAAGAGATCAGATATCCCAGGCATGGGGGGCAAACAGGTAGCCTTTATTGCGCACCGTTTTAATACGAAACGGCTCGGTGGCGCTGTCGAGCAGCTTTTTACGCAGGCGGGAGATGGCCACGTCCACGCTGCGATCCAGCCCGTCATAGCTCACGCCGCGCAGGTTTTTTAACAGCGCATCCCGGTCCATAATCTGTCCCGCGTGGGTGGCCAGCTCCCACAGCAGATCGAAATCGGCGGTTGAGAGGGCGACGTCATTGCCCGCGAGCAGCACCTGGCGGTTGACGGGGTCGATAGACAGGGTGCCGAAGCGCAGCAGTTTATGCGGGGTTAACCCCGGCGCCGGAGCCTCGGCGGCAACCGCGCGCTGGCGCAGATGCAGGCGCAGGCGCGCCAGCAGCACCGCCGGCGGCGTGGTTTTGAGGATGTAGTCGTTGGCCCCCATCTCCAGCGACAGGATATGGTTCATATCGCTGTCCAGCGAGGTGAGCAGCACGATGGGGCCCTGCCACTGCGCCAGTAAATCCCGGCACAGGGTCATGCCGTCTTTGCCCGGCAGCATGATATCCAGCAGCACCAGGTCGGGGTTTTCACGTGCCACCACCTCTTCAGCGCGATCGCCGCGGGGCTCCACGACGACCTCCATATCATGTTTAGCCAGGTAAGCCGCTATCAGCTGGCCGACCTCGGGTTCATCCTCTACATAAACAATCTTATTCATACCACGTCTGATCTGGCGAAAAATGCCAACATACACCGCACAACCTTAACCTTCCATTAATCTTTCGCAAATAGATGCCGTTCCGCTATGCTGCCCGCTACGGTTTATTGCGGGGGACGGGAAAAAGGGATGGGACTGCTGATAAAAGCGGCGCTGGGTGCGCTGGTGGTGTTACTGATTGGGGTATTAGCCAAAACCAAAAATTACTACATTGCGGGGCTGATCCCGCTGTTTCCGACCTTTGCGCTGATTGCGCATTATATCGTGGCTTCCGAACGCGGCATCGAGGCGCTGCGCGCCACCATCGTCTTCGGCATGTGGTCGATTATCCCCTATTTTATCTATCTGCTATCGCTCTGGTACTTCACCGGCGTGATGCGTCTGCCGCTGGCGCTGGGCGGAGCAGTGGTCTGCTGGAGCCTCAGCGCCTGGGTATTAATCTTTTTCTGGAGCCGTTTTCACTAGCGCAGAGGGCGGCCGCCGTCCACGCCGAACGACCGGCCGGTCACATAGCAGCTGGTAAGAATGTAGTCGATCAGATCGATCACCTCTTTTTCGCCTGGGGCGATTTTCATCAGCGATTTATTCAGCGCCTGCTGGCGATATTCCGCGTCGTCACCTTCGTTAAACAGAATCAGCGACGGGGCGATGGCGTTCACCTTCACCTCGGGCGCCAGCTTGCGCGCAAAGGAGCGGGTCATGTTGTCCAGCGCCGCCTTGCTGGCGGCATAGGCGATATGCTTGTCGCTCCCGCGCTCCACCACGTAATCGGTGAAGTGAATAATATCGCTCGCCGCATGGCCGTGCCCGCGCAGCAGATCCTGCAGGGCGTGGTTAAGGAGATAGGGGGCGTGGACGTGAATTTGCAGCATGCAGGAGAGGGTTTCGCTCAGCGGGGTGGCCGAAGACTCGGACTGCCAGGCGCTGGCATTATGAATAATGCCGCGCAGGCCGCTGTGTTCAGCCTTGATTTTATCGGCAAAGGCCAGGATACCTTCGTCGCTGGAAAAATCGGCCTGCACGCAGGTAGCGCCCGCCTTGCAGAGGGTGTCGATGGCCGGATATTTGGTGCGATAGCTGACAATGACCGGCTGGTGAAGGTTCAGAAAGTGGTGCGCAAGGGCGAGGCCGATACGGCGGCCTCCACCGGTGATCAGAATCGGGCGCGGTTTCGCGTTTCCCATCGTTTTCTCCTTAACCATTCGACGATGGGAACCGGTTGGTTAGCCCATCAGCATCCAGGTTGCCGGTAATGCGACAACCAGTAACAATCCTATCAGCACTTTCTCCCGGCGCATAAGGGCACTTTCCAGCGCGTGGCTGCGGCGGGCATAGAGAAACACCAGCAGACCCGGCGCGTACAGCACAACCGAGAGCAGCAGATGCAGGGGGCCGGAAGCATACAATAACCATAGTCCGTAAATACAGGCCCCGATTCCCACCGCGCGGTGCAGGGGACGGGTCGCTATTTTTAACAGATATGCGCCCACCAGGAAATAAGGTACCAGAATCATCTCCGAGGCGATGGTTAACAGCGTGTTATAGTCCGAACCTGTGAGCCAGATCAGCACCAGGCAGATCTGCACGCTGATGTTGGTCAGCCACAGGGAAGCCGAAGGGGCGCTGTTTTTGTTCTGACGGGCAAACAGGCGCGGAAACGCCTTGTGGGTAGCGGCCAGGAAGGGGACCTCCGCCGCCATGATCGTCCAGCTCAGATAGGCGCCGCACACCGAGACGATAAGCCCGGCGGCTATTACCACCTCGCCCCAGGAACCCATCATCTTCACCATCAGACCGGCCATCGAGGGATTACGCATCTCAGCCAGATCGGGTCGGGCCACCACCCCCAGCGACAGCAGCGTAACCAGCAGGTAGACGCCCAGCGCGGCTAGCACCGCCAGCAGGGTGGCGCGGCCCACGTCGTGCTTATTGCGCGCCCGGGCAGAGACCACCACCGCGCCTTCAACGCCGATAAACACCCACAGGGTGATCAGCATGGTATTTTTCACCTGCTCCCAGACGGGAACGCCCAGCGCCAGGCCGGAGAAGTCCATGCTGAAGAGATCCAGACGAAAAGCGATGATGGCGAGAACCACAAACAGGCCCAGCGGCACCAGTTTCGCCAGGGTGGCGACCAGGTTAATGCCGGCGGCGGTCTGCACGCCGCGCAGCACCAGCCAGTGAACGAACCACAGCAGCACCGAGGAGCCGACAATCGACTGCCAGGTATTGCCGTCGCCGAAGATCTTCAGCTCCGGCGTATCGGTAAAGAAACTCAGGGCAGAGAAGACAATAACCAGATAGGAGACGTTGGCGATGACCGCGCACAGCCAGTAGCCCCAGGCGGAGCAGAAGCCAATCAGCTCACCAAAGCCCGCGCGGGCATAGGTAAAAATGCCGCCGTCGAGATCCGGACGAATACGCGTCAGCAGCAGCATGGCGAAGGCCAGCAGCAGGATCCCCACGCCGGTAATGGCCCAGCCAATCAGCAGCGCGGCCGGGCTGGCGACGGCGGCCATGTTCTGCGGCAGGCTGAAGACGCCCGCGCCGAGCATGGAGCTTAAAACGAGCGCAGTTAATGCACTCAGGCCAAGTTTCTTTTCCATTGGCTTCCTGTTTTGATCGGACAAAATCCAGAATAATTATTTTGCCGAAGCGCATAAAAATGGTGGATCACACTAAGGCGCGGGATTTTACGGAGTGTCAGGAGGGCATGCAATGCGCATTGGCCGAAAAGTGCATAAAAAGTGAAAAAAAAGGCGGCTAATCGCCGCCTTAGTCAAAGTCTCGCGTTACTTATACAGGTCCGCGCTGATGGTCATGTTATTGCCACGCTCCTGCCACTGGCGGGTGATGTGGTAATACTTAGCCCCTTTCTTCGCGGCACGCTTAGCCACCTGATAAGAAATTTCGGTCATGTTCGAATAGTTACCGGTGAACTTAATGCTGTCGAACGGAATCATCTGCGCCGCGGTGGCGTTGTTTACTTCTTCGATTTTAGTCCCGTCCGGCAGCGTGACGCTGTAACGTCCACCTTTGGTGGTCTGGGTTTCAAAGAAGCGGCCTACGTCAGAGCTTGGCGTAGCGGTGGTGGCGACGCCCGGAATTTCAACTTTCTTCGCTTCTTCGCCGCCTTTTGCCAGCGCCGCGCGGCCTGCTTCTGAGTTCGCCGGGATCGCGTCCGGGCTCTGCAGAACGCGTTTTTTGGCATCCTTTTTATAGAGGAAGGCGGTGATACGCTGGTTGCCGCCCGAGTTGGCGTCGATCTGGCGCACAATATAGAACGAGTCCGCCCCTTTGGCTTTGGCGGCTTTGGTGATGGCATCGTTCACATCAGGCTGGCTGCGGTAGAAGCCCTGGATGGTGACGGTGTCGTACGGCTCCAGCAGGATTGCCTGATCTTTTGGCAGCTCGACCACGCCGTTAATCACGCGGTTTTTTTCCACATCGGCTTTCGGCGCGTTTTCTTTATACAGATCGGCGGTGACGCGCTGGTTGCCGCTGTTACCGTAATCAGATGAATCCACGACGTAGAAAGAGGCGGCACCTTCTTTATCCGCACGGCGGGAAGCGGCCGCTACCGCATCGCCAATAGCGTTAAAACGGCCAACAATAACGACACGATCATAAGGTTTTAATGCTGCCGCTTGCTCCGGCGTTAACTCTGTTGCGGCATTCGCAGACAGGGCGGTCGCAGAAAGGAGTGCGGACGCCAGGAGAGTGTTCTTAAGCTTCATAAAAATAATCCTTCGCCTTACGCCAACCAGGTACTGGTGTTGTTGTTAATTTGAAATCGTTGCCGATTATGGCATTTAAAGGTTGCCGCTGTCTGCGGCATTTTTCACAGCCTGTGCGGCTAACATAACCGGTTTCGATAACATTTGTTGATATGTTGAAAAAACAGGCGTTTGACCAGCAAAACTAATAAAGCATATGACTTTTACAAGTAAATTTAATGTTAATAAGATGTTCCAGGCTGGGGCTATATCGTGTTTTTGCCGCTTCGACTGAGTCATTATCGGCCCTGGCGCTCGATTTAAGGTAAATATCTCTGTCAGCGGCCCCGAACACCTATTTTTGACGGATAAAAAAATAAATAGTCTTTTCTGACTGTGGATCGCGAGCGTTATTTTCAGTAGGTTATAGAAAGTTTGTTTCTGTTTTATTTTCTGTGGGTCAGCTCCGGTCACGTATTTTACACTGCGTGTCGGCGGCGGCCCGTGAAAGCGACCAACAAACCATCACCAAAAACCGATGGAAGGGAAAACTATGCGTATTGGGGTACCAAGAGAACGGTCAGCCAATGAAACCCGCGTAGCGGCAACGCCGAAAACGGTGGAGCAACTGCTAAAACTGGGTTTTACCGTCGCCATTGAGAGCGGCGCGGGCAAGCTGGCAAGTTTCGACGATGAGGCGTTTATTCAGGCTGGCGCAGAGATTGTAGACGGCGCTAACGTCTGGCATTCGGACATTATTCTGAAGGTCAATGCGCCGGAAGAGAATGAGATCGCACTGCTCAATCCGGGCACTACGCTTGTGAGCTTCGTCTGGCCGGCACAAAACCCGGAGCTGATGGAGAAGCTGGCGGCGCGCGGCGTTACCGCTATGGCGATGGACTCGGTGCCGCGTATTTCCCGCGCCCAGTCTCTGGATGCCCTGAGCTCCATGGCCAACATCGCCGGCTATCGTGCCATCGTGGAGGCCGCGCACGAGTTCGGCCGCTTCTTTACCGGGCAGATCACCGCCGCGGGTAAAGTCCCGCCGGCCAAAGTGATGGTGATTGGCGCAGGGGTTGCCGGCCTGGCGGCTATCGGCGCGGCAAACAGCCTGGGCGCCATCGTGCGCGCGTTCGATACCCGTCCGGAAGTGAAGGAGCAGGTGCAGAGCATGGGCGCCGAGTTCCTCGAACTGGACTTTAAGGAAGAGGCCGGCAGCGGCGACGGCTATGCCAAAGTGATGTCCGAAGCCTTTATCAAAGCCGAAATGGCGCTCTTCGCCGCTCAGGCGAAAGAGGTGGACATTATCGTCACTACCGCGCTGATCCCGGGCAAACCGGCACCGAAGCTGATCACCCGCGAGATGGTCGACTCCATGAAGGCCGGCAGCGTTATCGTCGATCTGGCGTCGCAAAACGGCGGCAACTGCGAATATACGGTGCCGGGCGAGGTGACCACCACCGCCAACGGCGTGAAGGTGATTGGCTATACCGATCTGCCTGGCCGCCTGCCGACCCAGTCTTCTCAGCTTTACGGTACCAACCTCGTCAACCTGCTGAAGCTGCTCTGTAAAGAGAAAGACGGCAATATCGCCATTGATTTTGAAGACGTGGTGGTGCGCGGCGTGACCGTGGTCCGCGACGGCGAAATCACCTGGCCTGCGCCGCCGATTCAGGTCTCCGCGCAGCCGCAGGCGGCCGCGAAAAAAGCCGCGCCGGAGCCCGTCGAGCCGGAAAAACCTGCCTCTCCGTGGCGCAAATACGCCCTGATGGCGCTGGCAATTATCCTGTTTGGCTGGCTGGCCGACGTGGCGCCGAAAGAGTTCCTCGGCCACTTCACCGTCTTTGCGCTCTCCTGCGTGGTGGGTTACTACGTGGTGTGGAACGTCTCCCATGCGCTGCATACGCCGCTGATGTCGGTTACTAACGCCATCTCCGGGATTATCGTGGTAGGCGCGTTACTGCAAATCGGCCACGGCGGCTGGATAAGCTTCCTGAGCTTTATCGCGGTGCTTATCGCCAGTATCAATATCTTCGGTGGTTTCACCGTGACTCAGCGCATGCTGAAAATGTTTCGTAAGGGATAAGGGGTAACCTATGTCTGGAGGATTAGTTACAGCAGCATACATTGTTGCCGCAATCCTGTTTATTTTCAGCCTGGCCGGGCTTTCAAAGCATGAAACCTCGCAGCAGGGCAATAACTTTGGTATCGCCGGGATGGCGATCGCCCTGATTGCCACCATCTTTGGGCCCGACACCGGCAACGTGGCGTGGATCCTGGTGGCGATGATCATCGGTGGCGCCATCGGTATCCGTCTGGCTAAGCGCGTTGAGATGACCGAAATGCCGGAGCTGGTGGCGATCCTGCACAGCTTCGTCGGGCTGGCGGCGGTGCTGGTGGGCTTTAACAGCTACCTGTATCACGAACCCGGTATGGATCCGGTGCTGGTGAATATTCACCTGACCGAAGTGTTCCTCGGCATCTTTATCGGTGCGGTGACCTTCACCGGCTCTATCGTGGCCTTTGGCAAGCTGCGCGGCAAGATCTCCTCTAAGCCGCTGATGCTGCCTAACCGCCATAAGCTGAACCTGGCGGCGCTGGTGGTCTCCTTCCTGCTGATGGTGATGTTCGTGCGTACCGAAAGCGTGGGCCTGCAGGTCCTGGCGCTGCTGGTAATGACCATCATTGCGCTGGCCTTTGGCTGGCACCTGGTGGCCTCTATCGGCGGGGCGGATATGCCGGTGGTGGTATCCATGCTCAACTCCTACTCCGGTTGGGCGGCGGCGGCGGCGGGCTTTATGCTGAGCAACGACCTGCTGATCGTCACCGGTGCGCTGGTGGGCTCAAGCGGTGCCATCCTCTCGTACATCATGTGTAAGGCGATGAACCGTTCGTTCATCAGCGTGATTGCCGGCGGCTTTGGTACCGACGGCCAGACCTCGGGCGGCGACGAAGAGGTGGGCGAGCATCGCGAAATCACCGCTGAAGATACCGCGGAGATGCTGAAAAACGCTCAGTCGGTGATCATCACCCCGGGCTACGGCATGGCGGTGGCGCAGGCCCAGTATCCGGTGGCGGAAATCACCGAGCGTCTGCGCGCCCGCGGCATTAAAGTGCGCTTTGGTATTCACCCGGTTGCCGGGCGTCTGCCGGGCCACATGAACGTGCTGCTGGCGGAAGCGAAGGTGCCTTACGACATCGTGCTGGAGATGGACGAGATCAACGATGATTTCGCCGATACCGACACCGTACTGGTTATTGGTGCCAACGACACCGTTAACCCGGCGGCGCAGGACGATCCTAAGAGCCCGATCGCCGGGATGCCGGTTCTGGAAGTGTGGAAGGCGCAGAACGTTATCGTCTTCAAGCGCTCAATGAACACCGGCTACGCCGGGGTACAGAACCCGCTGTTCTTCAAAGAGAATACCCACATGCTGTTTGGCGATGCCAAAGCCAGCGTGGACGCGATCCTCAAGGCGCTGTAAGCCTGCCGGTAGTAAAACAATAAACCGCCCATCAGGGCGGTTTTCTTATTTCTGCGGTCAATGCATTCCCTCTGTCTATACTTTTACTTTTGTTTAAAGCGAGGAGAGATAATGCAGTTTTTGTCGCACTTCGATTTTGTCGCGCTGATGATGACCCCCACCTTCTGGATCGGCTTTGGCGCCGTGGTGGTGGTGACGCTGCTGGTGTACTGGCTGCTCAAGCGCCTGATCACCTTTGTTCACAAGGGGATTACCAGCTGGGGCGATAAACATCCAGCCACCCACCGCATGCATTTGATCCTCACCGAGATGCTGAACAGAACCAGCCGGATCCTGCTCTTTATCGTCGCCTTTCTCTTCAGCCTGCGCTTCGTTGAACTGCCGGACCGCCTGTACGGCACCCTGAGCCACGCCTGGTTCCTGGTGCTGGCGATTCAGGTGGCGCTGTGGATGGATCAGGGGGTAGTGTCCTGGTTACGCCACGTGATGCTGGCACCGGGCAGCCACAAAAATCCGGTTACCCTGGTGATTACCGGGCTTATTCTGCGGGCCATCGTCTGGTCGGTGATGCTGCTCTCTATTCTTGCCAACGCGGGGGTAAATATCACGGCGCTGGTCGCCAGCCTGGGAGTCGGGGGGATCGCCATCGCGCTGGCGGTACAAACCATTCTCAGCGACGTCTTTGCCTCGCTCTCGATCGGTTTTGATAAACCCTTTGAGATTGGCGACTTCGTGGTATTCAACGACGTTGCCGGTACGGTGGAGCATATCGGCCTGAAAACCACCCGTATTCGCAGCCTCAGCGGGGAGCAGATCGTCTGCGGTAACGCCATCCTGCTGCAGCAGACGCTGCATAACTACAAGCGGATGCAGACGCGCCGCATCGTCTTCACCTTTGGGGTGGCCAGCGATACGCCGCCGGAAAAACTGCGGGTGATTGGCGATAACGTGAAGAAGATCATCACCGACATTGGTGAAACGCGCTTTGACCGTGCCCATCTGCTGGGCTTTGATAAAGACAGGCTCACCTTTGAAGTGGTGCATATCGTCAATACGGCCGACTACAACAAATATATGGATATCCAGCAGGAGATAAACATCCGTATTCTGGAAAGCCTGAACGATGAGGGGGTAAAACTGGCCCTGCCGAGCATGGTACTGCATGCGCCCTGGATGAAAGAGGGCGAGGGCATGCAACAGCCGCCGCAGCCGGCAACCGAAAGCTAAAAAAAAGCCCGCCGTCATGGCGGGCTTTTTGATGGTTAATCGTCCTCGTCGTCGAGTTCGACCGGCGTCTGATACTGATCCGGCTTGATGACCAGCAGGTCGCAGCGCAGATGGTCAATCACCTGCTCGGCGGTGTTGCCCAGGAAGGCCGCTGAGATACCGGTGCGGCCAATGGTGCCTAACACCACGATCCCGGCCTGCAGATGCTCTGACAGGTCGGGGATCACCTCTTCCGGCAACCCTTTTTCAACGTGGGTCCGTTTTTCATCAATACCGTATTTCTGGCGCAGGGCCTTCATCGCCAGCAGATGCTGGCCGCGAATGGCGTCGTTATAGACGCTGGGATCGAACTCCGGCAGCTCGATGGCGATATTGATAGGGGTTATCGGATAGGCACCCACCAGGTGAACTTCAGTATGGTTAACCTGTTCCGCCAGCTGGATAGTCTCTTTCACCAGTTTTTCGTTGAGCGAGTTGTGGTAGTCCTCTTCGCTGGCGAGATTAACCGCCACAACCGCTTTGCCGCCTTCCGGCCACGGCTGGTCTTTTACCATCCACACCGGGCAAGGGCATTTGCGCAGCAGATGCCAGTCGGTAGGGGTAAAGATCACCGCTTCGAGTTTATCGTGCTGGTGGGCCATCTTAAGCAGCAGGTCGTGTCCGCCGCTGACCACTTCCTGGATAATGGCTTCGAAGGGGCGGTTATGCCACACCACTTTAATATCAATGGGCACACCCGCTTCAAGATAAAACTTCGCCTGCTCGCGGATCCACGCGGTACGCTGGCTGATTACGCCCTGGCGCATTGCGGTGCGCTCATCCGGGGACAGAAGGGTGGTCATTTCGTAAGAGAAGTCATAGATCGGCAAAAACGCCTTAATTCTCCCACCAATCCGTTGATGTAAATAGACAGCTCTTCGTAACGCCGGTTGATCGTCCTGATTAGGATCGATGGCCACCAGCATGTTTTGATACTTTGCCATACAGGTCTCCTTACAACTGTCACCACAGTCTGTAAGTAAAAGAGTAACCTATATATGTTGAATGAAACAGGGGGGAAGTTTTTGTCAGATCAATAAATCAGAAAAATATGCCGACTTTCTCTGGCGGGCCAGGCTGTCACGAGAGGACGCGTTTCCGACGAGCCGCAGAACAAAATTCTGCCATTCTGGCGAGTTAAAAGCGCATCATTATTAATAGCCTGACATTATGTGGCTACCGGCTCGCTCGATAAAATAATAAACGGCACTTATAATTTTAAAGCAGCAAACTGCTGCCTACCCTACTGGAGTTCCGCATGAAATCCATACTTAGCGTCAATAAAGAGCAGCCTAAGCAGCCGCAGAAAATGCCTGACAATAATCAGGGCAAACAAAAACCGAGCAAAAGCAAATAGCTCACTTACTGACGTTTGACGGAGGCTTTATGGCTGATCGTCCTGATTTGATTGACCCACTTCCAGATGATGAAACCATTCCCGGTGATGACGTTCCCGAAGTGAACGATCCGCTGCTTCCGGACGATCCGGAAGACGATGAAAGACCTTTATAATCGGGTTTGCAGATAAACCGCCTTCGGGCGGTTTTTTGCGCCAGATCGAAAAGCGCGGGCTTTAGCGATCTGGCGTTCAGGAGGGAGCAGGGTCAGGCAACGTTGCGGGCGTGTCCGGCGAGAACGGCCAGCGCCTCGCCATCTTCGATGGTGATATATTTGCCTTTTACCGCCAGCATGCCGCTTTTCTGGAAACGCCCCAGCAGACGGCTGATGGTTTCCACGGTCAGGCCCAGATAGTTACCGATATCGCCACGGGTCATGGTCAGACGGAACTCACGCGGTGAGAAACCGCGCTCGGCAAAGCGGCGGGAGAGATTATAGATAAAGGCCGCCAGGCGCTCTTCCGCATTCTTTTTAGAAAGCAGCAGGATCATATCCTGGTCGCCTTTGATCTCACCGCTCATCAGACGCATCATCTGCTGGCGCAGATTCGGCATTTTGCCCGACAGGTCGTCGAGGGTTTCAAACGGGATCTCACACACCATTGAGGTTTCGAGCGCCTGCGCGAAGCTCGGGTGGTGGCCGCTGCCGATGGCGTCAAAGCCCACCAGGTCGCCCGCCAGGTGGAAGCCGGTGATCTGCTCGTCGCCCTGTTCGGTAATGGTGTAGCTCTTGATGGTGCCGGAACGGATGGCGTAGAGCGATTTCAGTTCGTCGCCCGCCTTAAAAAGCGTTTGCCCTTTCTGAATAGGCTTTTTGCGCTCGATGATGTTATCTAGCTGATCGAGTTCATGCTCATTCAGAGTAAACGGGATACAGAGCTGGCTGATACTGCAATCCTGACAATGGATAGCACAACCGCCAGACTGAATGCGTCGAATAATTCGCTTTTCCGGGATCATAGGTATACTCGAGCCTTAATTGATATTGGTCAATTTTAACATCTTTTTAGGGGAGACGTAAGCCTGGCCAGCTATCAATAAAAGCAAGAATAGGCTACGCCGCGCCATCTTCTTGAATTTCCACAGAATGATTGCGGTCATAACCTCTAACTTAAGGAATAATAAGCACTAAAAGCCTGGGTTTTACAGCAGCAGATAGCCCTCGTGACGCAATAACCACTCCTTGCGCTGCACCCCGCCGGCATAGCCGGTGAGGGTGCCGTTGCGGCCAATTACGCGATGGCAGGGAACCACAATACTGACCGGATTGGAGCCGTTCGCGGCACCCACCGCCCGCGCGGCCCCGGCCCGGCCAAGCTGCTGGGCCAGCTCGCCGTAGTGCATCACCTGGCCACAGGGGATTGCCCGCAGCGCCTGCCAGACTTCGCGCTGGAACGGGGTGCCGGCGGTGGCGGTGGGCAGGCCGTCAATGATGCTGAGTTCACCCTCAAACCAGGCGGTAAGCTTGTCGCTTAAGCCGCAGGGATTGGTCGCCGCGATGCGCTCGTAGCCCTGAGCGCGATAGTGGATATTAAGCAGCGCCACCATGCGATCGCTGTGCTCCTCCCACTCGACGGCGCGCAGATTGCCCTGCTCATCGGCAAGCACCCACAGCGGCCCCAGCGGGGTGGCGATTTTATCTTCGAGTAATCTCAGCATCCTCTGTTCCTTAGTTCAGACGCGGGTAGATCCCGGGCCCAATCGGCAGGCCGACAAGATACCACGCCACCAGCATCAGCAACCATACCCCTAAAAAGATAAGCGGATAGGGCAGTACCAGCGAATAGTAGGTACCCAGTTTTGCCTCCGGCCGGTAGCGCTGCAGGAAGCCTAAAAACAGCGGGACGAACGGCGAGACGGGCGCCAGCGGGATCACCGACGAGTCCGCCACGCGGAACAAGATCTGGGCGAAGGCCGGGTGGAAGCCCAGCAGCATAAACATCGGCACAAAGATGGGGGCCAGAATAGACCAGATGGCGGAGCCGCTGGCGATAAACATGCACAGCAGCGACGAGAGCAACGCCAGCCCGACAAAAGCCGGTACGCCGCTGAGCCCGGCGGTCTCCAGCAGATCGGTCAGCCCCACTGCCATAAATTTGCCCATATTGCTCCAGTTGAACATGGCGACAAACTGGGCCAGCGGGAAGACCATTACGATAAAGCCCGCCATCTCCTTCATCGGCTCGATCATCAGCTGCGGCAGATCGCCCTGACGGCGGATTTTGCCCACCGCGATGCCGTAGGCCAGCGACACCACAAAGAAGAACAGAATGATCAGCGGCACTATGCCTTTGATAAAGGGCGAGGGCAGCACGGTGTGTTTAACCGGATCGCGCAGAATGCCGTTCTCCGGCACCACCATCAGGGCCACCAGCGCAATAAATATCAGCGACACCACGCCGGCCACGCGCAGGGCAAACCGCTGCTCTGGCGACAGCGTCTCGAGCTTGTCATCGCTGCTGCCCTGCCACTGGCCGAGGCGGGGCTCGATGATTTTGTCGGTGATCAGGCCCCCCACGATGGTCAGGACGATCACCGAGCTGGCCATAAAGTACCAGTTGTCGATCACGCTGACGTGCACCGCCGCATCGATGGTTTTCGCCGCCTCGGTGCTGATGCCGGAGAGCAGCACGTCGGTGGTGACAATCAGCAGATTGGCGGTAAAGCCGCAGCCCACCCCGGCGATAGCGGCCAGCAGGCCCGCTACCGGGTGGCGGCCCACCGCGAGGAAAATCAGCGCCCCCATCGGCGGCATGATCACCAGCGCGGCGTCGGAGGAGATATGGCTAAAAAAGGCGATAAACAGCACCATATAGCTGGCGTAGCGGGCGTTGACGTGGGACGCCATTTTCACCATCAGCGCCGGCAGCAGCCCGGAGCGTTCCGCCAGCCCGGCGCCCAGCACCAGCGCCAGAATGGCCCCCAGCGGCGCGAACCCGCTGAAGTTCTTGATCACGTTGGGTAAAAACCAGTGCAGCCCCTCAACGCTGAGCAGGTTTTTTACCGCCACCATGCCGCCGTCGGCCGGGTTGCGCACGCTCACCCCAAGGGCGGAGAGCACGGCGGTGGCTACCATCAAAATCACAATCAGATAGATAAAAAGCAGGAAAGGGTGCGGCACTTTGTTGCCGACTCTCTCAACCCAACCATAGAGCTTACCGGTAGGGGAATGCGAAGGTATGGAAGACATACTCATGGGCGTTCCTCGAACTGTTGTGTTGTTGTGTTGTTGTGTTGTGTTTTTTTTATTTTAAAGGTGACGGTGTCACGCCTGCCGGGATCGGACAGACGTAGGGTTTTTCTGCGATCTGCGCCTCGAACTCCTCCCGGCACGCCTGCAGCAGAGCGGGATCCCGCAGCAGCCCCAGCGCGGAGGCGCCCATTACCTTGCCCGCCAGCAGCATGCCTTTGTGGGCGATGGAGGTGCGGCCCTGGGCGACGAGCTGCCAGGTGTGCAGCGGCGTGCCGACGGTAAAGCAGGGGCTGAAGCATTGGGCCACCGGCATCTTCCAGCTGACGTCGCCCACGTCGGTGGAGCCGGCCAGCACGTTGTCGGTAACCGCGTACGGGGCGACCTCGTCCACCAGCAGCGTCTCACGCTGGCGGCGGGCGAAAGCCTTACCCGCTTCGCCGCCGGTAGCGGCAATGTTTTTCAGGCTGTTTTGCAGATCGTTATCGGTGAGGGTGGCGCGGATCTCGGCGGCAAAGGCGCGCTCGTCGTCGCTCCACGCCGGGGTGCCGTAGTGGGTCAGCGCCGCGTACATCGCCGCTTCCAGGGTGCGGTTCGACAGATAGCTGGAGCAGGCCTTATCGAAACGGTGTTCAACGGTGGTTTCGGTCATCAGCGCCGCCCCCTGGGCTATCTTCTCAATGCGCTGGTAAATCTGCTGCGCATCGGCCATCTCCGGGGCGCGGATGAGATAAAGCACCTCGGCCTGGGCCTGCACCACGTTGGGCGAAACGCCGCCGGTATCGGTGATGGCGTAGTGCACCCGCGCTTTCTCAATGATGTGCTCGTTAAGAAAATTGGTGCCGGTGGTCATCAGCGTCACCGCGTCCAGCGCGCTGCGCCCGAGGTGCGGGGAGTTAGCCGCGTGCGCCGCCGTGCCGTGAAAGCGCCAGGCGGCCTGGATATTGGCCAGGGTGCTGACGTTAAACATGCCGGCAAAGGCCTCCGGATGCCAGGTTACCGCGGCATCCACGTCGTCAAACAGCCCCTCGCGCACCATAAAGGTTTTGCCGGAGCCGCCCTCTTCGCCGGGACAGCCGTAGAAGCGCACCGTGCCTTCGCCGCCGTGCTGCTCCAGCCAGCTTTTAACCGCCACCGCCCCGGCCAGCGCCGCGGTGCCCAGCAGGTTATGGCCGCAGCCGTGGCCGTTGGCGCCGGGGGTAGCGCTCTGCCGGGTGGCGCAGTGGGCCTGCTGGCTTAATCCTGCCAGGGCATCGTACTCCCCCAGCAGCGCAATGACCGGTTTGCCGCTGCCAAAGCTGGCGATAAAGGCGTTGGGAATGTCGCCGGGGTTGCGCGTCAGGCTAAAGCCTTCCGCGGCAAGCGCGGCGGCGAGGCGTTCGGCGGACCAGAACTCTTCGAAGCGGGTTTCCGGATGCTCCCAGATCTCATCGGCAATATCGGTATAGCGCTGGCGCCGGGTTTCAATCGCGTCGTCAATAAAGCGGTAAATGTCCTGCATCACACACCTCGCGTCCACGGGAAGTTAAGCGCGCTGCGCGCCAGGGTTTCGATGGCGACCAGCATCACCTGTTCATCGAAATCGAATTTTTCGTTGTGGTGCCCGGCGCTGAGGGCGGTGCCAAACACCATATAAGAGGCCAGACCGCCGTTCTGCTGCACCCGGGCCATCATCAGGGTGGCATCTTCCGAGCCCGCCGGGGCCGCGACCTTATCGATGGCCTGCTGTACGCCCGCCACCTGAGAGGCCTGTTCCCGCAGGTAGGCCACCCAGGCCGGAGAGGGTGCGCTGGAGGTGGCGGCCCCCATCAGGTGCAGCTCGCTCTGCACGCCATAGATCGCCGCCGCGCCCTCGATAACCGATTTTGCGCGCTCAAAGACGTAGCTGTTAATGGCTTCGGTTTCGCCGCGGGTTTCGACTTTCAGCAGGGCGGTGGCGGGGACCACGTTGCGGCCGGTACCCGCCTGCATTACCCCTACGTTTACCCGCGAGGCGCCTTCGCTGTGCGGCGCGATGCCGTGCAGGCCAAGGGCTGCCTGAGCGGCGGCCAGCAGGGCGTTACGGCCATCTTCCGGCTTGCCTCCCGCATGGGCCGCCACGCCGGTAAAGCGCACGTCAAATTTGGTGGTGGCCATAAAGTTATCGCTGCCGCAGACCACGGTGCCGTCGGCGACGCCGGTGCCGATATGCACCGCGGTGAAGTAATCCACGTCGTCCAGCGCCCCGGCGGCGACCATCGCACGCGCGCCGCGCGTTCCCTCCTCGGCGGGCTGGAAGATAAGCTTAATGGTGCCGTTCAGCCGGGATTCATTCTGTTTAAGCACGTGGGCCAGCCCCAGGCCGATGGTGGTGTGGCCATCATGACCGCAGGCGTGCATCATGCCGGGATTGCATGAAGCGAAGCCTTCCCGGTAGGGGCGATGCTCATCGCTGAGTTCTTCAAAGAGATCCAGCGCGTCCATGTCCACGCGGTAAGCCAGAGTAGGGCCAGGGCGGCCGGTATTGAGGGTAGCAACAATGCCGGTAAAGCCGCCCTCAAAGGCGCTTAGCCACTTTTCAGGGGCGCCCTGCTGGCGCGCGCGGGCAAATTCCCGGGCCAGCGTTTCCTCGTCGGGCAGGCCCATCCGGCTCCCGGCATCCACCACGTCGCGGCCCATCGCCAGGTCGTAACCCAGCTGGTCAAGGATTTCTGCGACTTTGGCGGCGGTGCGAAACTCCACCCAGCCCGATTCGGCATAGTGGTGGAAATCGCGTCGCCACGCGGTGAGTTGAGGGGATAAGGTCTCGAGATACTGCGCCAGTGCCTGCATAGGGTTTCCTGTCATCATTAGATTATGTGAACTACCTCACGTCGTGATAGTTTTTACTTATCACTAACCGTTTTTTCACAGATTTAACCGTTCGTGGCTTACCCTCGCACAATCATTTCCATTACAGTAGATGACAGTTTCTTTACTCTGATAAACAGCGGTTATCGGTGCCAATATGACCTTTCAGGTAAAATTTCATCAGATTCGGGCGTTTGTGGAAGTGGCGCGTCAGGGGAGTATTCGCGGCGCCGGGCGGGTGCTTAATCTGTCGCAGCCGGCGTTAACCAAATCCATCAAAGAGCTGGAGGAGGGGATCTCGGCGCAGCTGTTTATCCGGCGCAGTAAAGGGGTGGCGCTGACGGAGTGCGGCGAGAGTTTCTACCAGCATGCCAGCCTGATTCTGGAGGAGCTGCGCTCTGCCCAGGAGGATATTTTGCAGCGCCAGGGCAAGCTGGCCGGGCAGGTCAATGTCGGCATGGGGGCAAGCGTCGCGCGCCTGCTGATGCCCGCCGTGATCACCCGCTTCCACCAGCAGCATCCGCAGGTGAAAGTGCGCATTATGGAGGGGCAGCTGGTTTCCATGATCAATGAATTACGCCAGGGCGAGCTCGACTTTACGATAAATACTTATTATCAGGGCCCTTACGATCACGAATTTACCTTTGAAAAGTTATTTGAAAAGCCGTTTGCCATATTTTGCCGAACGGGACATCCGGCGCTGGGGGCCACGTCAATCAGCGAGCTGTTGAAATACAGCTGGACGATGCCAACCCCGCGGGGAAGTTATTATAAACAGCTGGAGGAGGTCTTTAATAAGCGTGCGCAGGTGCCGAATATAGGCGTTGTTTGCGAAACGTTCTCATCCAGTATTAGTTTAGTCGCGCAGAGTGATTTTCTCAGTATATTGCCGCAGGAGCTGGGGTGCGATCCGCTGCTGGCCAACCGGCTGGTGATGCTGCCGGTAAAGGAGACGCTGCCCAAAGCCGCGTACTATCTGATTCAGCGTCGGGACACGCGTCAGACGCCGCTTACCGCATCGTTGATCACCCAGTTTCGCCGCTATGCCCGGCAGATATCCGCGCCTGCGGAAAACGAATAAAAAAATAGAGCCTGTCGACATCGTACAGACTCTACAGTACACACAGCAATGCTCCTCATGCATACCCTGCTTAATTATTCCGTCGCGCAGAGTAATCTATTTATAGCCTCATATTGCCAATAAATAAAGCCGGAGGCTTTATCTTAACTCACAAATTTTTAATTGCGTTTGCCGATTTAATTATTCATGAGGTTTTACTTAAGTCACCATGAATTACTTAGTTAATTAACTAAAAAAGTTTTATTTTTAACCAGTGCGACCGCAGTAAATTTCGTCAGCTATGCTGACCATTGAGGCAGCACTTTTTCGCAGGTATAGTAGCCCGTCAGCAGATGCAGGAGGATTGACATGAAACCCGATGATAAGTCGCTTTTCCTTGATGCGATGCAGGACGTTCAGCCTCTTAAACGCTGCACCGACATCCACTGGCAGCCCGCCCGCAATACGCGCGATAAAAAGCAGATTGATATCGACCAGCTCGATAACTTCCTGACTACCGGCTATCTCGACGTTGTTCCCCTTGCCGAGCCGCTGGCGTTTCAGCGTGAAGGGGTACAGCACGGGGTCATGGATAAGCTGCGCGCCGGAAAGTATCCGCGCGAGGCGAGCCTGTCGCTGTTGCGCCTGCCGGTAGAGCAGTGCCGCCAGCAGCTCTATACCTTTATCCGCAGAGCGGAGCGGGACGGGCTGCGAAACCTGATCGTGGTGCATGGCAAGGGGCGGGAAGCCGAGTCGCATGCCAATATCGTGCGCAGCTATCTGGCCCGCTGGCTCACCGAATTTGACGCCGTGCAGGCATTTTGCGCGGCGCAGCCTCACCACGGCGGCAGCGGCGCCTGCTACGTGGCGCTGCGTAAATCCAGCGATGCCAGGCTTGAAACCCGGGAACGCCACGCCAAACGCAGCCGTTAAAGCCCATTACCCCAGGATCCGGCCCGCAAGGGCCACCTCTTTATTAATGTTTCATCCCCCCTGTCCGGAGATCCGCCATGGAAAATAGCGCCCTGGTTTATCGTCAGTTCGGCGAGCCGGCGACGGTGCTGCAGGCAGAAACGGCACGCAAAGGCCCGCTTATGCCCGGTAATATCAGGGTGCAGATGCTTTGCGCCCCGGTTAACGCCTCCGATCTAATCCCCATCACCGGCGCCTACCGGCACCGCATCACCCTGCCAGCGGTCGCCGGCTATGAAGGGGTGGGGAGGGTGATTGCTGCCCCGCAGCCCTTCCAGAGCCTGCTGGGCAGGCGGGTATTGCCTTTACGCGGGGAGGGAACCTGGCAGCAGGTGGTGGATTGCCCGGCAGAGCTGGCTGTCCCGGTGCCGGATGAGGTCGAGACCTGGCTTGCGGCCCGGGCTTTTATCAACCCGCTGGCGGCCCGGCTTATGCTGCGGCTCTCTCCACCCGAGGGCAAACGGGTGCTGCTGACCGCCGCCGGGTCCGATTGCGCTATTCTGCTGGGGCAGTGGGCGCGGCGGATGGGGGCGAGGGAGGTGTGGGGCATTCACCGCTCGCCGGGCCATGGCGCAAGGCTTACGGCGATGGGGATTTCGCCTGTTGACCAGCGGGAGGCCGAGGCCGTTTGCGCCGTCGCCGCGCGGTGCGACATCGTTTACGACGCCACGGGCGGCGCGCTGGCCCAGGCTCTGCTCGAGGCGATGCCGCGCGGCGGAGAGTTTATTAGCTACGGGCTGCTCTCCGGGCAGCCCTTTACCCTGGCGCACCGCTACCCCAGGGTTCACTGGTTCCATATTCGTAACGCCTTCAGTTCCCTGGATCCTCAGGGCTGGCAGGCGGAGTTCCGCGCGCTATGGCCGCTTCTGGCCAGCAGCCAGTACAGCGAGAGCGTGCCGCTGCCCTTTGCCGGCTGGCGCGAGGCGCTGCAGCGCTACCACCAGCCGGGCAGAATCGGCAAACCGGTGCTGCAAATGACGCCGGACTAGCGGATATCGCTGAGCAGCACCGCAATGCTTTGCCCGCCGGCGGTCTGCTCAAGCGCGATTTTAACGATGATGGTCAGGGGGACAGAGAGCAGCATACCCACCGGCCCCAGCAGCCATCCCCAGAAGATCAGCGATAAAAACACCACCAGCGTCGAGAGGCCCAGCCCGCGCCCCATCATCCGCGGCTCAAGAATATTGCCAAACACCAGGTTCACCAGCAGATATCCCACCAGCAGGATCAGGGCATCGTAAAAGCCGCCGAAGGCCAGCACCTGAATAATGGGCGGGATAGCCGCCAGCACCGAGCCGATATTGGGAATGTAGTTCAGGGCAAAGGCCATCAGCGCCCAGACGAAGGCGAAGCGCACCTCCAGCAGGGATAACATTCCCCAGACCACCAGTCCGGTGACCAGGCTTATCGCCGTTTTCAGCACCAGATAGCGGGTGACGCTGTCCAGCGCGCGCTGGATGGCCCCCATCCCCTCGACCGGGCGCGCCATCAGCTGCTGAAATTTGGCCGGAAGCTGGGGGACCTCAAACAGCATAAACACCACCGTCAGCAGCAGCAGGAATATCGAGGTCATGGCGTTCGACAGCTGCGTCAGCAGGCCGGTCACCAGCGTCATGGCGGCGTTGGGGTCGATAAATTTCTGTAGCTCCTGCACGGACACGTCAATGCCGATGCGCTGAAGCCAGGGATCGAGCTGCTGCAGCGGCGCCAGCAAGGAGTCGCGATACAGCGGCAGGGTGCGCGCCAGCTCGTTCAGGGAGGTACCCAGATAGGCCAGCAGTAGCACCATGCCGAGAATAATCAGGCCAATCAGCAGGGATATCGCCAGCACCCGGGGCACGCGCAGGCGCACCATCCGCTGCACCAGCGGGTTAAGCACCACGGCAATAAACAGCGCCAGAATAAAGGGGACGATGATCTCCGCCGCGAACCGAATGCCCGCCAGCACGATAACCAGCATGCCCAGCATGATGACAATTTTTAAACCGTTGAGCGTGATAATAGGTTTTGACATTGGGGCTCCAGGGGCGACGTTTAATTTATAATAATCGCGAAGCCGATTTAAATAAATTAACCAATATCAAACGGCTTGGGTAAAGAAGTGAAAATACTTTGAGTAAAATCTTAGCTTGTGGTAAAAATCAGCTGTGTTTAACTACCGGAGACAATTTTCATCTGCAATGACGAGAAGCAACACCGCAGATAATTGTAATTTTATGGACAATCTGTTCAGCATGTTTTTATCAGTCACAACCCGTATCATCCCCTCTCTGTACCTGCCTGCCGGTGAGCAGCACTGGCGCACCGCGCTATAGATCCCTTTCTCTGCCTGAGCTGACGCCCCGCGTCCGGCTAGTTTTACCGTTTTCATTTTAAGGTTTGTGTTTTTTACAAGCCGCGAAGGATTATATTCTCAAGCAGGAGAAAGATGATGTTTTACTGGATTTTATTAGCGCTGGCCATTGTGGCTGAAATAACCGGCACCCTGTCGATGAAATGGGCTGCGGTAAGCGGCGGACACGCCGGATTTATTTTAATGCTGGCAATGATTTCACTCTCTTATATTTTCCTGTCGTTTGCGGTTAAAAAAATCGCGCTGGGCGTGGCTTACGCATTATGGGAAGGTATTGGTATTTTATTGATTACCCTGTTCAGCGTGATGCTGTTTGACGAGGCCTTATCGGCGATGAAAATTGCCGGCCTGGCGACCCTGGTGGTGGGCATCGTGCTGATTAAATCGGGTACCCGCAAAGCCAAAAGTTCGCGCAAAGAGGTGACCCATGCAGCAGTTTGAATGGATCCACGCGGCCTGGCTGGGGCTGGCGATCGTGCTGGAAATTGTCGCCAATATCTTTCTTAAATTTTCCGATGGCTTTCGCCGCAAACTTTACGGCTTCTTATCAATAGCCGCCGTGCTGGGGGCCTTCAGCGCCCTGTCCCAGGCGGTTAAGGGCATTGACCTGTCGGTGGCCTACGCCCTGTGGGGCGGCTTCGGTATCGCGGCTACCCTGGCGGCCGGCTGGATCCTTTTTGGCCAGCGCCTGAACAAAAAAGGGTGGGCAGGGCTGCTGTTACTGCTGGTCGGCATGGTACTGATCAAACTGGCCTAAGCCCCGCGCTGCCTGTGAACGCAGGCAGCGAAATTTGTCACCTGTATTACGCTTATCAAAGGCGTATTAAGAGGGCGACGAATGGATAACCCATTAAGCTGGCGCAACATTCCTTCCGCAAAAACCTTGTTTGCGATGATCTTTATGGCGGGGATCGGCTTAATGGTTTCCGTCGTGGCCCTGCTTTACCTCTCGCTTCACCTTATCAGCAGCAAAACCAATGAAATTGACGATCACCGCACCGCGCTGGCGGTAGAGGGGGCGGTGCAGACCTCGGTGAACCGCATCTCCGCGCTGGTGACCGATAATGCGGTCTGGGACGATGCGGTGCGGGAGACCTACCGCCCCAGCCTCGATCTGCAATGGCTTAACAACAGCTGGGGCGAGGGTTTTAAGGTCAACAACCTTTATGACGGTACCTTCGTGCTCGATCAGCAATACCGGGTGCTGTGGGGCGCCTTTCAGGGGCGACCCTTCAGCGAAACCGGGCTCGACTTCTTTGGCAAGGGGCTGACGACGCTGATTAACCAGCACAGGCGCGCCCTGCAGGCCGATAAAAATATCTACGCCGGCATTACCCGTACCCGCCACGGGGTAGCCTTTATCGGGATTGGGCTGATCCGCCCGACGGTGGGGCGCCTGCCGGTAGAGGACGCCACCCGGCGCTATCTGGTGATCACCCGCCATATCACCCCGCAGATGCTAAACGAACTGGGGGATACCTTTCAGATTAAGGCGCTGCGCTTCAGCCCGCAGCGGTTAAGCGATAATGCGCTGGCGTTTAAAAGCTCGTCGGGAGAGGTGCTGGGTTATCTCTCCTGGCAGGCCCGGCTGCCCGGAGCCGAGGCGGCACAGGCCGCGTCCTGGGACATCACCCGGATTGTGATGCTGGCGGCGGGGCTGATCCTGCTCTTTATTCTGGTCAGCAGCGTGGGCCTGTACAAGCTCGCCCGCGGGGAGCAGCAGGCCCGGCGGGTGGCGCGCACCGACTGGCTCAGCCATCTGCCTAACCGTCGGGCGCTGATCGAAGAGCTGGAGCGGGTCAGCCAGCGGGGAGAGGCCGACATTCAGAGCGTGGTCTTTATCGATCTTGACGGCTTTAAGGATGTGAACGACATCTACGGCCATGAGGTTGGCGACGAACTCATCGTTACCATTGCCCGCGCCCTCAACGGTAGGGTACCGGAGGGGGGAATGCTGGCGCGGATGGGCGGCGACGAGTTTGCCATGACCGTCGGCGGCCCGAACGCGGAAGCGCTGGCCGCCGCCTTTGCCCGCGACGTGCTGAATTACCTTAACGCGGCCATTCGTTCTGGCGAGCGCACTATTCACATCGGCGCCAGCATCGGTATCGCCAGCTGCACCCCGCTGGAGTGCAACAGCACCGAGCTGTTTCGCCGGGCGGATATCGCCATGTACCACGCCAAAAGCAGCGGTAAAGGGCGCATCACCTATTATGATGCGGCGCTTAACCGCGAGCGCCAGCGGCGGCTGACTATTGAAAGTGAGATCCGCACCGGGCTGGAGCGCGAAGAGTTTGATGTCTGGTATCAGCCCATTATTGATGCCCGCAGCCAGAAGATGATTGGCGTTGAGGCGCTGGTCCGCTGGCCGCGGCGGCCCTCCGGCCCTCTTAGTCCGGATGAGTTTATCGGCATTGCCGAAACCAGCGGCCTGATTTACGCCCTCGGGCAGTTTGTGCTGCGCCGCGCCTGCCGGGATCTGGCTCCCTTCGACGAGCTTAAGCTCTCGGTGAACATCTCGCCGGCCCAGTTCCGCGATCCGGAGTTCGAAACCAAGGTTGCCAACGTGCTGGAGGTGACCCGCTTCCCGGCGCAGCGCCTGCAGCTTGAGGTGACCGAAACCTACGTGCTGGAAAACCCGGAGCGCGCCCGCAGCGCTATTGCCAATCTTAAAGCGCTGGGCACGGCGGTGGCGCTGGACGATTTCGGCACCGGCTATTCAAGCATCGGCTATTTGCGCCGCTTTAACTTCGACACCATCAAGATCGACAAATCGCTGGCCGGACTGGTGGACACCGACGAGCAGGCCTCGGCGCTGGTCAGCGGCACCATCCGCATTGCCAGCGCGCTGGGAATGACCGTCATTGCCGAAGGGGTGGAAAACGAGAAGCAGATGAAGCTGCTCAGGCTGGCGGGCTGCGATGGGCTGCAAGGCTTCTGGTACAGCCGGCCGATGCCCATCGACGCCATTAGGCAGCTGCGCCGGCAGCGGCGGGGCTGACTACTCCTGCGCCAGCGTCTGCAGCTTATCGCGAAAACCGGTGACCGAGAGGGCGCGGTTATCGGCGCGCCAGCGATCTTTTGCCGCCGGGGCCGAGCTTTGCACGCCGATGAGCTGCCAGCCGTCGGCGGTTTCCAGCATCAAAGGTGAACCGCTGTCGCCGGGGAGCGTATCGCACTGGTGCGACAGCACGCTGTTTTGCGCCCAGCCGGTGACAATACAGTCCTGATGGGTGAACAGGGTATCAAGATGATCTTCCGGGTAGCCGGCCTGGCTCACCTTGCGGTCGGCCGCCTTCAGGGCCGCCGTCAGGGCATCTTTGTTGCCTTCAAACAGCGGCAGCGGCGAGATCCCGGATGGCGGATAGCGTAATACCACCAGCCCAAAGTCCCAGGATGCCGCGCCCGGCGGCACGATCCAGCCGTCGCCGTCGGCCTTCAGCCGTTTGCCGAGGGAGGGGGCAACGCGCCCTTCAATGCCGTGGATTTCATAGCGCCAGACGCCATTCTGGGCGACAAAACGCAGGGCGATGGCTTTATCGGGTTTGCCGTCCGGCGGCGACAGCAGGCAGTGCCCGGCGGTAAGGGCCAGGTTAGGGGTAATAAGGGTGGCGGTGCAAAGATTACCGCTGGCGGTTTCGAGCTGGCCGATGGCATCCCAGGGAGCCTCGGCAGGATGGCTAACGCGCGTGCGGTCGTCATGGCCGAAAAAAAGCGTCTTTACGTCGCTGCCGCTGTCGGCATAAGAAAAACCTGATAAGAGGCTAAAGGTTCCCAGTAAAATGACAACAGATCTACGCATATCTCACTCTGAAGGGGTAATTATGATTATTAAAAGTAAACCCTGTTAAATAACTATAGACGGGACGGCGAGAAAGTGGGAGTAAAATCAGCGTGCTACATTCAGGAAAGATAAAACTCGCCCGCAATAAGCGCGCATAAAATAAGGGTAATCAGAATCACCTCAAACCGATAGCGACGCAGCATGACGCCCTCCGGAAATAAAAACGGCGCCGGAACAGACCGCGTTCCGGCACCGGGCGATATAACGTTAAGGCTTATGCAGCAGGCTGTGCGGCTGGTTTAGCGGCGTCGTGCTTAACCGCTTTCTTGTGGTGCTTTTTCGCAGCCTGGGCCTTCTGCGCAACCGGTGCGGCTTCGTCTTTTTTCACCGCTTTTTTATGGTGTTTTTTAGCGGCCTGCGCTTTCTGCACGGCGGCTTTTTTGTGTTTTTTGTGATGGGTGGTTTTCGCGGCCGGTGCCTTGGTGGTGGCGGTCGCAGCCGGTGCCTGAGTGGTGGCTACCGTCTCGGCGGCGAAGGCTGCAGAAGAGAGACCCATTGCAGCGGCAACAACCAGCGCTAATACTTTTTTCATCGTTCTACCCTCGGATTGGTTTTTCAGTTAACCCCACTGCGGGGCCGTTGAAAACACTATATCCCTGTATATGCAGGGCTTCCGTGAGTGATTAGTATCGGCGTGTAACCATATGTACAACGCGCAAAGTTTACTCGGCCACCAGCCACATATCCGCCTCTTCGAACATCTCTTCCAGCATGCGGTTTAGCTTTTCACGATCGCTTTTACTGGCATCGCTGTTCAGGCCGTTGGCCTGCATTGGTTTCACTTTGACTTCCGCATCCGGAAAAATGCGGTGAACCCGGCGGGTCAGCTCATCAAGAATGATCTCCCGGGCGCCGGGCAGGCCTGCAACGTTGCGCTTATCGTAAACGAGTTCAACAAACATGGAATTTCCTTGATACTGTCTTTATATCCAGTATTTATACTGTAATGGCGGAAAATATCAAGCGGAAAACGCCGGGCAGGGCGCCCGGCGCAAGGTTTACAGATAACGCGCGGTAAGATGCTGGCGGAAATAAGCGCTATTCAGATCTTCGCCGGTGGCCCGCTCGATCAGCTGCGAGGTGCTAAAGCGGCTGCCGTGCTGCCAGATGTTCTGGCGCAGCCAGTCGAACAGGGCGCTGAAATTCCCCTCTGCGATGTCGCTGTCCAGCCCCGGCAGCGCCTTGCGGGCGGCATTAAACAGCTGCGCGGCGTACATCGCCCCCAGGGTGTACGAAGGGAAGTAGCCAAAGCCGCCGTCGGTCCAGTGGATATCCTGCATACAGCCGTTGCGGTAGTTATCTTTAGTGGATAACCCCAGCCAGGCCTGCATTTTCTCATCCCACAGGGCCGGGATATCGTCCACCTCGATGTCGCCGTTAATCAGCGCGCGTTCAATTTCATAGCGCAGCACCACGTGCGCCGGATAGCTCACCTCGTCGGCGTCCACGCGGATATACCCCGGCTTCACGCGCTGGTTCCAGGCGATAAAGTTCTCTTCCGAGAAGGCGGCCTGGCTGCCGAAGCGCTGATGCACCGCGGGCAGGAGATGCTTCAGGAAGGCGTCGCTGCGCCCGAGCTGCATCTCAAAGAACAGGCTCTGGGACTCGTGGATTGCCGTTGAGCGCGCCAGCGCTACCGGCTGGCCGGCCCATGTACGCGGCAGGTTTTGCTCGTAGCGGGCATGGCCGGTTTCGTGGATCACGCCAAACAACGCGCTGAGTAAATCCTCTTCGTCGTAGCGGGTGGTGATGCGCACGTCTTCCGGGACGCCGCCGCAGAAGGGGTGGGCGCTGATGTCCAGACGACCGCCGTTGAAATCAAAGCCGAGGATCTTCATGGTCTCCAGCCCCAGCTCGCGCTGGGTGGCGACGGGGAACGGCCCCTGGGGCGGTACGAATGACTGCTGAGCCTGCTTCTCCACCACCTGCGCCAGCAGGTCCGGCAGCCAGGATTGCAGATCGCCAAAGAGTACGTCCAGCCGGGCGCTGGTCATGTCCGGCTCAAAGATATCGAGCAGGGCGTCGTAGGGGGTACAGCCCTTCGCCGCCGCGCGCAGGCGCGCCTCTTCGCGGCTAAGCTTCACCACCTCTTTCAGATTAGCGGAGAACCCCTGCCAGTCGTTTGCCGGACGCTGGGTGCGCCAGGCGTGCTCGCATTTGCTGCCCGCCAGCGATTTCGCTTCGACCAGCGCTTCCGGCAGCAGGGAGGCCTGCTGATAATGGCGGCGCATTTCGCGCAGGTTGGCCTGCTCGAGATCGTTCAGGTCCTCGCCCTCGGCGGCGCTCAGCAACTCGCCGACCTTTTTGTCGGTCAGGATCTGATGCTGGAGTACGCTCAGCTCCGCCAGGGCCTCGCCGCGCGCGGCGCTGCCGCCGGGGGGCATCATGGTGAACATGTCCCAGCTGGCGATGGAGGAGAGGTGCGAGAAGCGGGAGAGACGCTGGAAAGTGCGGGTGAGCTGTTGGTAATTATTGTTTTCCATTAAGACCTCATGTCTGAACAAGCCAATGCCCCACGTTAGCATCTGGCTCGCCCAAACACGAGGCCCGATCTCAATGCAGCCGTTTATGCAGGCTCGCCCCTACCAGCAGCGCGGCGCAGAGCATCGCGGCGATAAAGCCTCCGACGCCGTTCCAGCCGTAGTTATGCCAGAAAACGCCGCCGAGGGTGCCGGCGATGCTGGACCCGAGGTAATAGCTGAACAGATAGAGCGACGACGCCTGGCCTTTGGCGCGCCGGGCGCGGGGGCCGATCCAGCTGCTGGCCACCGAGTGGGCGGCAAAAAAGCCCGCCGAGAAGAGCAGCATCCCGGCAAAGATGAGCCACAGGGATGAGAATAGCGTCAACAGCAAACCTGCCAGCATGATGCCGGTGGCGGCGAGCATCACCGGGCCGCGGCCATAGCGGGCGGTCATGGCGCCAGCTTTTGGCGAGCTCCAGGTGCCGGTGAGATAGGCCACCGACAGCAGCCCAACCAGCGCCTGGCTCAGGTGCCACGGAGAGAGCATCAGCCGGTAGCCAATGTAGTTGAACAGGGTGACAAAGGAACCCATCAGCAGAAAGCCGGTGAGGAACAGCAGCGGTAGCCCTTTATCACGCCAGTGGAGGCGGAAGTTGATAAACAGGGTCTTCGGGCGCAGGGAGGTAGCGCGAAAGTGGCGCGACGGGGGCAAAATGCGCCAGAACATCAGCGCCGAGGCCAGCGCAAAGCAGCCGATGGCGGCCACGGCGACGCGCCAGCTAAAGAAGTCGGTCAAGACCCCGCTCAGCAGGCGTCCGCTCATTCCGCCGATGGAGTTGCCGCTGATGTACAGCCCCATGGAGAAGGCGACAAAACTGGGGTGGATCTCTTCGCTCAGATAGGTCATGCCCACCGCTGCCACGCCGCTCAGCGACAGGCCGATTAGCGCGCGCATCAGTAAAATGCCGTGCCAGCTGGTCATCAGGGTGGAGAGCAGGGTGCAGACCGACGCCAGTAGCAGCGCGGTTACCATCACCTGCTTGCGCCCGATGGCGTCCGACAGGGGGCCGGTAAACAACAGCCCGACGGCCAGCATCCCGGTCGAGACGGAAAGCGAAATACTGCTGCTGGCGGGGGAGACGCCGAACTCATGCGACAGCACCGGCAGGATCGGCTGCACGCAGTAGAGCAGGGCGAAGGTCGCGAGCCCGGCGGAGAAGAGCGCCAGGGTGACGCGCATAAACTGCGGCGTACCGCGCTTAATAAACCGGGCTGGCTGGGGTCTGGCTACGGTCTGGTCGATATCACCTGCCGGGGCGATATCGGCGGTAGTTGTACGGCTCACTGAATGTCCTTGCTTCACTATCCCCGTGATTTTGGGCGACGGGTATAACCACCTGTTCAGGGTAGGAAATTGTAAATATTCTGTCTAATATATTAATAATCTCAAATGATACGTTAAATATATGAATATCGAACTGCGTCATCTACGCTACTTCATTGCCGTGGCGGAAGAGCTCCATTTTGGCCGCGCGGCGGCGCGTCTTAACATCTCCCAGCCGCCGCTGAGCCAGCAGATCCAGATGCTGGAGCAGCAGGTGGGGGCCCGCCTGCTGGCGCGAACCAACCGCAGCGTGGCGCTCACCCCGGCGGGCAGGCAATTTCTGGCGGATAGTCGGCAGATATTAAGCGGCGTGGACGACGCTGCCGCCAGAGCCGCACGCCTGCACCAGGGCGAGACCGGCGAGCTGCGAATCGGCTTTACCTCCTCGGCCCCTTTTATTAGCGCCGTCTCCACCACCCTGTCGTTGTTCCGCAGCCGCTTCCCGGACGTCCATATTCAGACCCGGGAGATCAACACCCGCGAGCAGATTGCGCCCCTGAACGAGGGGGCGCTGGATCTGGGGCTGATGCGCAATACGCAGCTGCCGGATACCCTGGCCTGGAAGCGCATTCTGCGCGAGCCGCTGATGGCGATGATCCCGGGCGACCACCCCCTGGCCGCCAGCGCGGCGGTGACCCTCGCAGAGCTGGCCCGGGAGCCCTTCGTCTTTTTCGATCCCCATGTGGGGACCGGCCTGTACGACGATATTCTTGGCATTATGCGCCGCTACGGGCTGGCGCCGGTGATGGCTCAGGAGGTGGGCGAGGCGATGACTATTATCGGCCTGGTCGCCGCCGGGCTTGGCGTCTCTATCCTGCCGGCCTCCTTTAAGCGGGTGCAGCTCAGCGAGATGCGCTGGGTACCGATTGTGGAAAAAGACGCGGTGTCGGAGATGTGGCTGGTCTGGCCGAAGCATCACGAGCTGAGCGCAGCGGCACAGCGTTTCAAAACGCAGCTTATTTCCGCCTCGCCCGTAGGCTGAAACAGGTTTAAAGCGGCCAAAAACGTGCGGTTTATCACAAGGCTAAGTAAAAATTTGACGATCGGCGGTGAAGTGCTTCACCATAGCCCAAAGTTTATTTCGAAGCTCGAAAATAAGGGAGTACGTGGTGGTTGCTGATAGTCAGCCTGGGCATATCGATCAGATCAAACAGACCAATGCGGGAGCGGTGTATCGCCTGATCGATCAGCTTGGTCCGGTCTCGCGTATCGATCTCTCCCGTCTCGCTCAACTGGCTCCCGCCAGTATTACTAAAATCGTGCGCGAAATGCTCGAAGCCCATCTGGTGCAGGAGACCGAAATCCAGGAGCCGGGCAGCCGCGGCCGTCCGGCGGTGGGGCTGGTAGTGGAGACCGAAGCCTGGCACTACCTCTCTTTGCGCATCAGCCGCGGCGAAATCAACCTCGCCCTGCGCGACCTCAGCAGCAAGCTGGTGGTGGAAGACAAGCTGCCGCTGCCGCTCACCGCTGAGCAGCCGCTGCAGGATCGCATCACCGCCCTTGTCGATCGTTTTTTCATTGACCATCAGCACAGGCTCGAGCGCCTGACCGCCATCGCCATCACCCTGCCGGGGATTATCGATACCGAGAACGGCATCGTGCACCGCATGCCCTTTTATGAGGACGTGAAGGAGATGCCGCTGGGGGAGGTACTGGCGAAGCACACCGGGGTGCCGGTCTATATCCAGCATGATATTAGCGCCTGGACCATGGCGGAGGCGCTGTTTGGCGCCTCCCGCGGCGCACGGGATGTGATTCAGGTGGTGATCGACCACAACGTTGGCGCCGGGGTGATCACCGACGGCCGCCTGCTGCATGCGGGCAGCAGCAGCCTGGTGGAGATTGGCCATACCCAGGTCGATCCATACGGCAAGCTCTGCTACTGCGGGAACCACGGCTGCCTGGAGACTATCGCCAGCGTCGAGAGCGTGCTCGAGCTGGCGCAGCAGCGCATGAGCCAGTCGATGAGCTCCGCGCTCCACGGCCAGCCGCTCACCGTTGATTCTCTGTGCAGCGCCGCCCGGCAGGGCGATCTGCTGGCCAAAGATATCATTACCGGCGTGGGGATGAACGTCGGGCGCATTCTCGCCATCATGGTTAATCTGTTTAATCCGCAAAAAATTCTGATCGGTTCCCCCCTGAGCCAGGCGGCGGAGGTGCTCTTCCCGGCGATTGCCGACTGCATCCGCCAGCAGGCGCTGCCCGCGTACAGCAAGCATATTGCGGTGGAAAGTACCCAATTTACCAACCAGGGCACCATGGCCGGCGCCGCGCTGGTTAAAGATGCGATGTACAACGGATCGTTATTGATTCGTCTGCTTCAGGGTTAACTCTTTCTTACAGAATCAGGAAAAAATTGCGCTATCTCAAGCTGGCGCAATCCCCCATACCTTAGACTTCCTCCACTGAATTATTTCGTTGGTTTATATTTTCTCGGCATAACCGTGGAGTAAGTGATGCTTAAGCGTTTCTTTGTAACAGGTACGGATACCTCGGTGGGCAAAACGGTGGTATCGCGCGCGTTACTGCAGGCCCTGGCTGCAAGCGGTAAAAGCGTGGTGGGGTATAAGCCAGTGGCAAAAGGCAGTAAAGAGACGCCGGAAGGGCTGCGCAACAAGGACGCGCTGGTGCTGCAAAGCGTTTCAACTCTCGACGTGCCCTATCGGGCCGTCAACCCCATCGCCCTGAGCGAAGACGAAAGCAGCGTGGCACACAGCGGACGGGTCAATTACACCCTGCTGTCAAACGGGCTGGCCAGCCTGAGCGAAAAGGTGGATCACGTGGTAGTGGAAGGTACCGGCGGTTGGCGCAGCCTGATGAACGATCTGCGTCCGCTGTCGGAGTGGGTGGTGCAGGAGCAGCTGCCGGTGCTGATGGTGGTGGGGATCCAGGAGGGCTGCATCAACCATGCCCTGCTTACCGCCCAGGCCATTGCCAACGACGGTCTGCCGCTGGTGGGCTGGGTGGCAAACCGCATTAACCCGGGCCTTGCGCACTACGCCGAAATCATTGAGGTACTGAGCAAGAAGCTGCCGGGCCCGCTGGTGGGCGAGCTGCCTTATCTGCCCCGCGCCGAGCAGCGCGAGCTGGCCCAGTATATCGATTTAACCGCCTTCAGCCGGGCGCTGGCCGTAGATCGCATTCTGGCGTAGGGTGCGCGACAGCACCGACGCCAGCACGCAGGCGAGCAGTAAACCGGGCAGCAGCGCATACTGCCCGGTCATCTCACAGACCATCAGCGTCGACATTATCGGCGCATGGGTGGTAGCCGCCAGCAGCGCGGCCATTCCGGTTAACCCCAGCAGAACGGCCATCTCCGGCTGTGGAAGCCACCACCCCGCCAGCCCTGCAAAAACCATCCCCAGCGCCATTCCCATAAACAGCGTTGGGGTAAAGACCCCGCCCGGCGCGCCCGAACCGCTGCTGGCCAGCACCGCCAACAGCTTGCAGATAAACACCCCGGCCACCACCGACAGCAGCGGCGGCGCCAGCAAAAATCCCTGCACCACGCTGTAGCCGTTGCCCCACACTTTAGGCGTCAGCAGCGAGAGCAGGCCTACGATCAGCCCGCCCAGCGCCAGCTGCCAGGGCGGGGAGAGCTTAAGGCGTACAAAGAGAGCGTGGCTGCTCTCCATCAGCCACATAAACAGCGGCCCGCCTGCGCCTGCCAGCAGGCCGGTGGCGAGCATCAGGGCGTAACCGGCGCCGTCGGGCAGCCCGCTAAGCTGCACCTGATAAAGCTGGGTTACGCCGGGGCTGAGCAGCCGGGTGGTGAGCAGGGCCACTACCGCCGCAATCACTACCGGGCCGAGGGAGGCCAGCATCAGGGTGCCAAACAGGATCTCGGCGATAAACAGGCTTCCCGCCAGCGGGGCATGGTAGGCGCTGGCCATCCCCGCCGCCGCGCCGCAGGCGATCCACAGCTTCCATTCCGCCTGCGGGGTAAAGCGCCGGGCAAACCACGAGGCCGCCAGCGCCGCCAGCAGGATCATCGCCCCCTCGCGCCCGATAGCGCTGCCGCTGGCTACTACCAGCAGGGAGGCCAGGGATTTAACCAGGCTGCCGGGATAGTCAAACTCGCCGTCGCCGCTGTTGATGGCTTCCATATAGTCGGTGGGCGCATGCGGGCGCTGGCGGGTCCAGATTTGCCAGCCCCACAGCAGCAGGCCCGCCGCCAGCCCGCCCAGCGCCGGAGTGATCAGCCGCCGCCAGGGGGCAAGCTCGCCCGCCGCGTTGACCAGGCTGCCGCTGTCGTTACTGAGAAACAGCACTTCCAGCAGAAACATGGCGTGGCGAAACGCCGCTACGGCCAGCGCCGCCAGCACCCCCGTCAGGGTGGCGATCAGCAACCGGCGAAACATCGCCCGTATATCTGGATAAGCGTGAAGACGTTGCATGGTCCGGTCTGGCAAGAGTGAAAGAGGGTAATTGTGCGGCAAAGAGGGCGGTTAGCAAAGGAAGAAAAAGCCCGGCGGCGGCCGGGCGGGGGAATTAATTATCGCTGTGAATATTCAGCGCCCGGCGGGTACGGCCCGAGCTGAGGTATTCGGCAATATAGTCCTGAGAGATCTCGCCGTTGTAGCGCCCGTCCTCATCGACGATCGGCATCCAGCTGGTGTTGCTCTCATACAGGCGGGAGAGCACCACGCGCAGGTTATCTTCGCCCTTACCGGTGATGCGGAACGGATGAATGACGTCAGCGCAGACGCCGCTGGCGTAGCGCGCTTCGCGGCGCTTAACGTAGCCCAGCGGTTTACCCTCGTCGTCCACCACCGTTACGGCGCGGATATCGTGGTCGTCCATCAGGGTAAAGGCCTCGGTAAGCAGCGTACCCGGACGCACGGTAAGGGTGGGCTGCTGGTCGGTGACGTCGCCGGCGGAAACCAGCAGCAGGCGCTTAAGGGTGCGGTCCTGGCCGACGAAGGAGCCGACGAATTCGTTAGCCGGTTTCGCCAGCAGCTCGTCCGGGCTGGCGCACTGCACGATGCGTCCCTGACGGAAGACCGCGATGCGATCCCCCAGCTTCAGCGCCTCGTCGATATCGTGGCTGACCAGCATCACCGTCTTCTTCAGCTTGCGCTGCATCTCGAGGAACTGGTTCTGGATCACCTCGCGGTTGATCGGGTCCACCGCGCCGAAGGGCTCATCCATCAGCAGTACCGGCGGATCTGCCGCCAGGGCGCGGATCACCCCGATACGCTGCTGCTGGCCGCCGGACATTTCGCGCGGATAGCGGTTGAGGAATTTATGCGGATCCAGCGCCACCATGTCCATCAGCTCGGCGGCGCGGCTTTTGCAGCGGGCTTTGTCCCAGCCCAGCATGCGCGGCACCACGGTGATGTTCTCTTCGATGGTCATATTCGGGAACAGGCCAATCTGCTGAATAACGTAGCCGATGCTGCGGCGCAGGGTGACGGTATCCATGCCGCTGGTGTCTTCGCCGTTAATCAGGATCTTGCCGCTGCTGGGGGCGATAAGGCGGTTAATCATCTTCAGGGTGGTGGTTTTACCGCAGCCGGAGGGGCCGAGCAGCACGCACATTTCGCCTTCGGGCACGTTCAGATTGACGTTATCCACGGCCTTTACTTGCTGGCCATTTTTCTGTGTGAATTGTTTGGTGAGGTTTTCCAGTTTTATCATTATCGAATCCCCTTCGGAGTCAGAACGCGCTGCAGGCGATGCAGCAGCCAGTCGAGCACAATGGCTAAAAGACAAATCATTAACGCGCCGGCAATCAGCATACGAATATCGCTGCCGCCGATGCCGTTCAGTAACAGCAGCCCCAGCCCGCCCGCGCCAATCACGGCGGCGATGGCCATCACCCCGATATTCATCACTACGGCGGTGCGAATACCGCCGAAGATCACCGGCAGGGCCATCGGGATTTCTACCCAGCGCAGGCGCTGCCAGAAGGTCATGCCAATCCCGCGGCCCGCTTCGCGCAGCCCCGGCGGCAGGCTGTCGAGGGCGGTATGGGTGTTACGCACGATCGGCAGCAGTGAATAGAGAAAGACGGCGGTAACGGCGGGCAGGGCGCCGATACCCTGACCGATCAGCGAAAAGAGCGGGATCATCAGCCCGAACAGCGCAATGGACGGGATGGTGAGCACAATGGTGGCCAGCCCCAGCACCGGGGTTGCCAGCCATTTATGGCGCACGATAATAATGCCCAGCGGCACGCCAATTACGATCGCCATCCCCACCGCCAGCGCCACCAGCCACAGGTGCTGGAAGGTGAGGGTCATGATGTAACCCCAGTTATCAATGATGTAGTGAATAGTCTCCATCTCTTCTCCTTAGAGCAGGTTCTTGCTACGCAGGAAGTCGCGGGCGACCTGCTGTGGCGACTGATGATCGATATCCACTCGCTTGTTAAGCTCGGTAATCGCGTCGTTATCCAGCAGGCCGGAGAGGGTATTCAGCGCCTCTTCCAGCCCCGGATTGGCTTTTAAGGTCTCCTGGCGCACCACCGGGGTGACGGCGTAGCTCGGGAAGAAGCCTTTATCATCTTCCAGCACCTTCAGGTCAAAGCCCTTCACGCGGCCATCGGTGGTATAGACCAGACCCGCATCCACAAAGCCGTCGCGGATAGCGTTATAGACCAGGCCCGGATCCATCTGGCGGATTTGCGGACGATCCAGCTCCATCTTGTAGGCCGCCTGCAGCGGCTTCATGCCGTCGCTGCGCCCGGAGAACTCGAGGTCCAGCCCCAGCATCCAGTTGTTTTTGGGATCGGTTTTGCGCACCTGCTCAATTTTGGCGACCATCTCAGACATGGTGTTGATGTTCTCGGCCTCGGCGCGCTTGCGCTGCATGGCGAAAGCGTAGGTATTGTTCATCGCTGCCGGCTTCAGCCATACCAGACCATGCTTCGCATCCAGCCGTTTTACCGTTTCGTAAGACTCCTCGGGCGACATGCGTTTGTTGATGTGGTTAAAGATAATCAGCGAGGTACCGGTGTACTCCCATGTCATATCAATCTGCTTATTGATCATGGCGTTGCGAGAGATAACCGTAGCGATATTTGTCTGCGGCGTAACCTCGAACCCCTTCTTTTGCAGGTACTGCACGGTCATGGCCGAAAGAATATGCTGCTCGGTAAAGCTTTTGGTCGCCAGAATCAGCGGCGCGGCCTGCGCCTGCGCGACCAGCAGCGTGGCGGCGCACAGGCCGGCCAGGCGGGAAAAGAGTCTCATTGTAGCTCCTTGTTATTGTTATCAGGCGGTGTGCGGGCTTAACAGACGGCCCAGCACCGCCAGCAGCGTATCCAGAATCAGGGCGAACAGCGCCGTGGCGGCCGCGCCGAGGATTAGCGTCGGGAAATCATTGAGATAGATCCCAGGGAAAATCAGCTCGCCGTAGCTGCTGGCGCCAATCAGAAACGCCAGCGGCGCGGTACCCACATTAATAGCGGTGGCGATACGGATCCCCGACAGCATCACCGGCCAGGCGTTGGGCAGCTCTACCTGACGCAGACGCTGCCATTTGGTCATGCCGATGCCGTTCGCCGCTTCCAGCAGCGAGCCTGGCACCGAGCAGAGCCCGGCGTAGGTGTTACGCACGATCGGCAGCAGCGAGGCGAGGAACAAGGCAATAATCGCCGGCGTGTCGCCGATGCCGAGCACCACCATCGCCAGTGCCAGCACCGCCAGCGGCGGCAGGGTATTGCCAACGTTAAAGATCTGCATGACATATTCAGCGATGCCGCGCGCCGCGGGGCGGCTCAGGGCAATCCCGCTTGGAATGCCCACCAGCAGAGCAAAAAACATCGAGTAAAAGACCAGTTTCAAATGCTGTTGCCCGAGATAAATCAGGTCAACCTGGCGCGCTTTTATGGTCTCGAAGCCAATTCCCCATGTAAGCAGGAGCAGCACCACGGCGATGCCAGCGATAAATAAAAGGGCGCGATTAAGAAAGGATGCGTGCATTGCGGTGTGTCTCCCTGTTGTGCATGCGTTATAGCAACCCGTTGATTGCCTGTTGTTATGCCATGTTTCGGCAGGGTCGTATGAGCTATAGCAACGAAGCGGGAAAGCGACCACTTGAGGCGGTAAATAGTTGCGCGCCGGGAACGATGTAAAGGAGTAGTAGGCCTTATGCGATAAGCCTTAGGCCGGGCGTTGCAGAATTATCTGAAAGCCGCTTTATAAAAGTGACGTTGTCACGGATAAGAAGAAAGGGAAATACTTAAGAAGGCGATTTACGTCGCTTATTGTCCGGCGTGCCGCCGGGGTCACCCGCGGCGGCAAAAGGGGAATAGTTAACGATAGAGCGGCTTTTTTACCACCGGGATTATTAACGCCGACTGCCAGGACGCCAGCGTAAGCTGCGCCAGCTGCGCCAGAGCAACATAAAACGGATGCCCGGCCTCTTGGACCAGCACCTCTAAAAAGCGTCCGCTCCAGGGCAGCAGATGCCAGGCCAGCAGCTGGTCGCGTGCCTCTTCACGCCCGTTTTCGCTCAGCCAGGCCGCCAGCAGAAGAAGGGTGCCGAAATGGTCTTCCGGCTCGTTCTGCTGCGCCTCAAGGGCAATGCCGTTGTCACGCATCCACTGGCGCAGGGCGAGGGTGGAGTCGCCGAACAGCACCGACTCCCGATCCAGCCAGACCGAGCCCCACGGCGGCGCGGGCAGCGCATACGGGCCGATAAACAGACGCTGCCAGGCATCGCGCAGCGGCTCATCGTTGGGGGTACTTAAGGTATCAAGCACCGGGCGCAGCTGCTCCTGCGCCAGCGGCCAGTCGGCGGCCCACTCCGGAGTACTGAAGGCGGCCACCAGCGGCGCCGCCTCTTCGCTCTCAGGTGAATAACAGAACAGGGCGCCCAATACCCGGGCGCTAAACGCGAACGCGTCGCGTGATAAAAGATCGCTCATTAAAAATTCCTTGCAAAAGCGCGGGGCGAGCCCGCGCCAGGTTATCCGGCGATGGCGACGCCGGTTGTCATATGCAGCCCGTAGAAGAGGCCGCGGCCAATACATTCGCCCAGCACCACCAGAATGAGGCCTGTCGCCAACCCCCAGCTTTTCGGCGGCCGGTGGCGAAGCAGCGGGCATAGCCAGCAGCCCAGCCCCAGCGCAAGCAGTATGATACGCCACACCTGCAGCGAACCATAATCAGGCAGCAGTTCATTTGCCCGCTGCACCGAGCTGTGGATGGTGGCAAGCCCGGCGCTTTGCAGCACAATCACCGCGACCGTAGCCAGCAGCGCCAGCAGGCTAACCCCGACCGCGACGCGGCTAAGCGTCACTCCGGACGCCGCCAGCAGCAGGGCGGCAAACAGCGGGCCGCCGAGCAGCATCGTCAAGAAGAAGCTCAGGGTGGTATAGCCGTTGTACCAGGTGGGCACGGTGTCAATCTGGTAAACCCGGGTCATCATCCAGACGAAGACCACCCCGAGCACCATAGTGACGATGAGCCACAGGGCGCGCAGCCCGGCGGGCAGCTTGTTCAGCACCGCTAATAGCCAGCCGATACCGCCGACGGCGAAGAACAGCGCCCCGCTGGCGATCTCGTTGCTGAGCCCGGACGCCCCGATGCGGTTAAGGGAGTTAAACGCCCGCAGGGGCGAGCCAAGGTGCAGTACCGAGGCGATAAAGCCAATCCCCATCGCCATCCAGATAAAAAACAGGCTGCGCACCACGCGCAGGCGGGCCTGGGGATCGTTTTCCCGCAGCAGGGTCACGCCCATGACCAGCATGGCGCCCGCCACGCACTGGCCGAACACCGTAAAGATGACCAGCGGCCACTCATGCCATCCGCTTCCCATTTTATACCTCCTCCGGATTGGCCAGATAGCCGGTGGTATCCCCGGTGGGGCGGCTGTTGGCGTTGGGTTTAATCACGATGCTCGGTTTAGTGAAGTGCGCCGACGGCAGCGGCGCGACGGCGGCAAGCTGGC